>ENA-OQDE01000521-OQDE01000521.1-human-gut-metagenome-genome-assembly--contig:-NODE-521-length-22162-cov-5.836578_pt1 | contig 22162 bp, 26 predicted proteins | sample MGYA00242768_ERZ504595 | MGnify/ENA primary metagenome ERZ504595 (study PRJEB26092, sample SAMD00036307) | human gut metagenome | host: Homo sapiens | study: EMG produced TPA metagenomics assembly of... | reverse complement strand
TTTCTTTTTTCTTTTGCAAGAATCTTTTTGCGGTTTGCTTTCTCTTCTTTATAGCGGTCAACTTTTGCCTGACTCATAATCATCCTCCGTTTTATTATTCACATGCCCAGCATGGATAAAAATCAAATAAACATAATGATAATATACCCCATTCTGTTAGAAAAAGCAATAGAAATACACCTTGTCATTTTCGTGGAAATTGGGTAAAATGAGAGTTTGAGAGAGAAGAAACTGTGCGCGGGATAAGAGCATGATGCTTGAAAAGCAGTGCAGTGATCAGAATGGAGAATCGTGTGAAAAAAAGATCTTTCACACGGCTATTTGTTTCTGAGCAAAAACAAATAGCTTTGATGGCAAGGCATAAAAAAACATGCCTCCGAGAATTTAAGATTCTCGTCGCCTCTTCGCAATAAGTTGCTCAGAAATGAGGATTTTTATGAATTTAATTGTAGCGGCAGATGAAAACTGGGCGATCGGTAATAAAAATGAATTGCTGGTGCGGATTCCGGCAGATCAGAAGTTTTTCCGTGAGACGACGATGGGCAAAGTGGTTGTGATGGGACGAAAGACATTGGAGACATTTCCAAATGGACTGCCTTTAATGGGACGGACGAATATTGTGCTGACACATGATAAAAAGTTCCGGGTTCCGGGAGCGCTGATCGTGCATGATATGGAAGAATTACATGAAGAGTTAGAAAAGTATAACAGCGAAGATATTTATGTGATCGGCGGGGAATCTGTTTATCGCCAGCTCATCGATGAATGTGATGTGGCGCATGTCACAAAAATCGATTTTGCATACGATGCGGATGCACATTTCCCGGATCTGGATGCAGATCGGCATGGGAGATAACGGCAGACAGTGAGGAACAGACGTATTTTGATCTTGAGTATTATTTTTACCGGTATGAGAGAGTCAGAAAATAAGTAAACGTAAACAGAAAGCAGTGCAGCAAAGATGGAAAATTTTATTTACAGTATCAATGTGACGTTTCCGATTTTTTTAGTGATGGTCATCGGCTATTTTTTAAAACAGATCGGTATGTTAAACGACAATTTTGTCACGGTGGCAAACCGTTTTAATTTTAAGGTAACACTGCCGTTTATGCTGTTCCGTGATATTGCGGGCGTGGATATCAGGGCAGTATTCGATTTAAAATATGTATTGTTTTGTGCGCTTGTCAGTACTGCGTGTTTCTGGCTGATCTGGGGTGGCGTGAAGCTGTTTTTAAAGGATCAGACTATGCGGGGAGCTTTTGTGCAGGCATCGTTCCGCAGCAGTGCGGCGGTGATGGGACTTGCCTTTATCCAGAATATCTATGGAACCTCGGCGATGGGGCCGCTTATGATCGTCAGTGCGGTGCCGCTTTATAATATTTTTTCCGTGATCGTGCTGACCTTTGAGGGAGAAAATGCAAGCGGGTGGATGGAAAACAAAAAATCAAAGAGGCATGTATCGGAATCGCCAAAAACCCGATCATTCTTGGCATTTTAGCAGGATTGATCGTCGGACTTTTAGGAATCGAATTTCCAACGATTATCAATAAGACGGTCAACAGTGTGGCGCAGATGGCTACACCGCTTGCACTGATCACGATCGGAGCCGGATTTGAGGGCAGAAAGGCACTTGCGAAGATCAAGCCGACGATCGCGGCATCTCTGATCAAGTTAGTGATCCAGCCGCTCATTTTCCTTCCGGTCGCAGTCTGGATGGGATTTGGTGGGGAGAAAATGATCGCAATTCTGATCATGCTTGCATCCCCGACAACGCCGAGCTGTTATATCATGGCAAAGAGCATGAACAACGACGGTGTGCTGACGGCGAGTGTGATCGTGACGACAACGTTATTAGCGGCATTTACGCTGACCGGATGGATCTTTATCTTAAAATCAGTCGGGTTGATTGGATAAATAAAATCATTGCATTTCCCAGTGAGATGGGATATAGTTTTTTGAAAGAAAAAATACCTTGGTTTTTGGGAGGACGATATGGATATAACAGGCAGAAAATTATTTGTAAAAGCGCTGCAGGAAGAGGGCGTGGATACCATTTTCGGTTATCCGGGCGGTACTGTGACGGATCTTTTCGATGAATTATATAAACAGGATAGTATTGACGTCGTCCTGCCAAGACATGAACAGGGACTGATCCATGCGGCGGAAGGATACGCGAAATCTACCGGAAAAGTCGGCGTGTGCTTAGTGACGAGTGGGCCGGGTGCGACCAATATCATTACAGGTCTTGCGGATGCGCATTATGACAGTATTCCACTGGTATGCTTTACGGGACAGGTTCCACTGTCTTTAATAGGAAATGATGCATTCCAGGAAGTAGATATTGTCGGAATGACAAGAAGTGTCACAAAATACGGTGTGACCGTGCGCAGACGGGAAGATTTGGGACGTATCATCAAGATGGCATTTTATATCGCATCCACCGGCAAGCCGGGACCGGTACTGATCGATATTCCGAAGGATATCCAGACGGCAGCAGGACCGGCGGAGTATCCGTCGAACATCCAGATCCGCGGTTATAAGCCGAATGAGTCGGTACATATCGGACAGTTGAAAAAAGCGTATAAACTGCTCCGCACCGCAAAGAAACCGCTGATCCTTGCCGGAGGAGGTATCAATATCGCACATGCGAATGACAAACTGCTCGCATTGGCGGAGAAGATGCAGATCCCGGTGGTCACAACGATCATGGGGAAAGGCGCGATCCCGACGAGCCATCCGCTCTATGTAGGAAACAGCGGTATGCATGGAAAATACGCAGCAAATATGGCAGTCAGCAAATGTGATGTGCTTTTTTCTATCGGAACAAGATTTAACGACCGTATTACAGGAGATCTGAATGAATTTGCACCGAAGGCGAAGATCGTACATATCGATGTGGATACGGCATCAATCTCCAGAAATGTTGTTGTGGATGTTCCGGTTGTATCGGATGCGAATCTGGCATTAGAAAAGCTGCTTGAATGGGCGGAATCGAAAGATACCGAGCAGTGGCAGAAGGAAATCGCAGAGTGGGATAAGAAAAATCCGCTTGAGATGCGCAGGGACTGTGGCATGACACCGCAGATGGTATTTGAGCATGTAAACCGTACCTTTAGAGAGGCTGTCTATGTGACGGACGTAGGACAGCATCAGATGTGGGCAACACAGTACCTGGAGTTGGATTCCTGGCATCAGCTGATTACATCCGGCGGACTTGGCACGATGGGATTTGGATTTCCGGCGGCGATCGGGGCAAAGATCGGCAACCGGGATAAGGAAGTTGTATGTTTTACGGGAGATGGCGGTTTTCAGATGAATATTCAGGAGATGGCAACGGCAGTCGTGCAGGAAGCGCCGGTGATCATCTGCCTGTTCAACAACTATTACCTTGGCATGGTGCGTCAGATGCAGCAGTTATTTTATGGAAAACGTTATGAGGCAACCTGCTGCGCAGAAGGAGAACCTGTCCGGCGAACTGCAAAGGACCGAATGCATCCTGTCCGCCGTACACACCGGATTTTATCGCATTGGCAAAGAGCTACGGCGCACACGGGATCCGTGTGGAAAAAGAGGAGGACATCCAGGCGGCACTTGATGAGGCGCGTACCTACACAGATGCCCCGACCATCATTGAATTTATGATTTCCACGGATGAGATCGTACTTCCTATGGTAAAGAGCGGAAATCCAATGAGCGAGATGATTTTGAAATAGGAGAGGATACGGATATGAAAAATAGATGGATTGCATTATATGTGGAAAACCAGGTAGGTGTTTTAGCAAAAGTATCCGGTCTTTTTCCGGAAAATCTTACAATCTCCAGAGTCTTACGGTTGGTACGACAGAGGATGAGACGGTTTCAAGAATGACGATCTGTGTGACCAGTGACGATATCACATTTGAGCAGATCAAAAAACAGTTGAACCGCATGGTTGAGGTTATTAAGGTCATTGACCTCACGGATGTGCCGATTCACATGAAAGAGATTTTATTTGCAAAAGTATTAGATGTCAATGAGGCAGGAAAGCTGGAAGTATTCCAGATCGCACAGGTGTTTAATGTGCAGGTGGCAGATATCGGCAATGACAGCGTACTCTTAGAGTGCAAGCTGACGGAACGAAGAAACAACGAGCTGATCGCCCTGTTAAAATCTAAATTCCGCAGGATCGAGGTTGTGCGCGGTGGAGCGGTGGCGATTGAGTCGATCAGTACGTCATGCAGGTAAGCATGCCGGCTGTCATAACGGCAGATAATAAAAAACGGGTTTGTGAAAATAGTTTTCCATAGAGAAAGAGGCAGGTGATAATTTTCACCTGTCTCTTTCTCTATGGAAAAATTTATGGAATTTATTATACGCGCTTATTTAAGAAAGCGATAAATTTTTCGAAATGCATCGGTGTTCCCTGAATTTCCTGTACTTTCAAGCGGTTTTTCTCGTTAAATCCTACAAGAATATCATGGTTTGCCTCCGAGAGGTAATCGATGATACCGTCGATGTCGGATTTAATATTCTTCGGGCACTGGATATACAGATGCTTATTTGCACTGATATGCAGTGTGTAGGAGATACTGAAATGGTACCAGAAAAACTTGTGCAGCGTGGAGTATTTGTAGATCCATATGATCTCATCGATCGGTACGATCGCATTGCCGTAGACGGAAGTTTCAATGAAAAAATGTTCCGTGATAAACATATCTTCCGTTGCGAGCTGCGGCAGTGTGGCGAGTTCTTCCTCCGCCTGCTCTAACATCTTTTTCGGATTACCAAACAGTGCAAGATCCTGGCATGCAGGGGAGAGCACCGGGAAAAACATGTATATGACAGAGAGCACGATGCAGAGCAATGCGTAAATTCCGGTAATGAAAATTGCTGCAAACAGGATCCAGTTTCCAACGTGGTTAAATCCCGGTTCGCTGATATAGTAGGAAGAAACCTTGTTGCGGATACCGTTTTCCGTCCAGTTTAAATCGGTGGACAGATTGGAAAGCAGGGTGTCGAAATTTTCATTTCCCTTTGAAATCTTTCCTTTGATGGTGACTTCTTCGATGGAAGGCAGACCCTCCTCACTGGTATTTGGCGATAACAATACGATGATACATTCCTCGTCACGCATAGTGTAATAATAATAACCGTTGGTGTGACCGAAGATGGACTGGGTATATCCGGTAAATTTTAAATCGAAAAGTGTGGTGCTTATATACTGTTTACCACCCCGGAAAGCGGTCTCTAACGAGGTGTCGTCGGGCAAAATGTCCGGAGAAAATACAGCGGACAGCGAAAAAAAGTGCCATGCAAGAATGAGCACGATCAGGTAAATGATCGGAGCTGCAAGTCTGCGTTTATAAAATGCCTTGATATTTTTGCTGATGTAGTGATCGTAATTTTCGGGCATATCAAAATCCTTTTCTCAAATAAAAAATGACATACTGCTAATAGTATAGATTCTTTTTTGCTTTATTTCAACTAAAACCTGTGATAAGATGGTACTTGCCAGTAACAGCGATAAAAGGAGATTATAATTTGGAAGCATATACAAGTTTTGCGCAGGTATATGATCTGTTCATGGATAATGTTCCCTATGAAGAGTGGAGCAGGTATATTATAGGACTTATGAAAGAATATGGGATCTGTGACGGAACAGTACTTGATTTAGGCTGTGGAACGGGAAAGATTACAAGATTGTTGAAAAAAGCGGGCTACGATATGATCGGTGTGGATAATTCACCGGAAATGTTGGAGATCGCGGCGGAGACCGGATATCAGGAGATGCCGGAGGATGAGATCTTATATCTGTTACAGGATATGAGAGAACTTGAACTGTACGGAAGCGTGCGTGCAGTCGTGAGCATCTGTGATTCGATGAACTATCTGCTGGAAGAGACAGATCTTTTGTCCCTGTTTTACCGTGTCAACGAATATTTAGATCCGGATGGTATTTTTATCTTCGATCTGAACACAGTATATAAATACAGAGAACTCTTAGGCGAGACGACAATCGCTGAGAACCGCGAGGAGGGAAGCTTCATCTGGGATAACTATTTCGATGAGGAAGAACAGATCAATGAATATGATCTGACGCTTTTTATCCGGGAGGAAGAAGGACTTTACCGCAGATTTGAGGAGACGCACTACCAGCGTGCCTACGAATTAGAAACCGTAAAACACCTTTTAGAACAGGCGGGACTTGAATTCGTCGCAGCATATGACGCATTTACGAGAGAGCCGGTAAAAGAGGACAGCGAGCGCATTTATGTGATCGCGAGGAGCAATCAGGAAACCTGAATGCACTATTTGCTCCCAACATCATTGGAGTCATCAGAAATTTATGAGTACAGTACGAAATGGAGGATAAAATATGAGTGATTATATTGTAAGAGCAACAGCGGCGGACAGCCAGATTCGTGCATTTGCCATCACATCAAAGGAAATGGTTGAGGAGGCAAGAAGAGCCCACGACACAAGACCGGTCATCACGGCAGCGTTGGGACGTCTTTTGAGCGGTGCGGCAATGATGGGAACAATGATGAAAGGGGATAATGATCTTTTGACGATCCAGATCCAGTGCGGCGGTCCGGCAAAAGGACTTACCGTGACAGCGGATTCCCATGGCCATGTCAAGGGATTTCCTATGGAATCCCAGGTGGAACTGCCGTTAAATGCACAGGGTAAATTAGATGTGGGCAGAGCGCTTGGACTTGGCGTGATGAGTGTCATCAAAGACATGGGGTTAAAAGAACCGTATGTGGGACAGATCGCACTGCAGACCGGAGAGATCGCTGAGGATCTGACCTATTATTTTGCAACATCCGAACAGATCCCGTCCGCAGTAGCTTGGAGTTTTAGTGGACAAAGACTTATCGGTGCGCCAGGCGGGCGGTTTTATCATCCAGCTGATGCCGTTTACCAGTGATGAGGTCATTGAAAAACTGGAAAACAAGATCAGGGAGATCGCATCTGTAACGGAAATGTTAGAGCAGGGTATGACACCGGAGCAGATTTTAGAGGAAATCTTAGGAGATTTCGGTCTTGAGATCTCAGATAAGATCCCGGCTGCATTTGAGTGTGACTGTTCAAAGGAGAGAGTTTCACGTGCAATTTCTACGCTGAGCAAAAAAGATTTAGATTCGATCATCAATGACGGAGAGGCAATCGAGGTAAAATGCCAGTTCTGTAACAAGGCATACCATTTTGATGTGGACGAATTAAAGGAAATGCGTTCTGCAAAATAAAAAGGGCTGCTGTTGCGAAAAAATAGTACAAGCGGACAGTAAGCAAAAGGCAAGGCAATGTGGTTGCGGTAAGCAGGGGTAAAAACGTAACCGGAAAAGAGGAAAGAATGAGACAGGGATTTGTGAAAGTTGCAGCGGTAACACCAAAGATCAGGGTTGCCGACACAGGATATAATGCAAAAGTGATCTGCCAGTCTGTTAAAGAGGCGGCAGAGGCGGGAGCAAAAGTGATCGTTCTGCCGGAATTATGCATTACGGGTTATACCTGTGGGGATCTGTTTTTGCAGGAAAAGCTGCTTCGGGAGGCGAAAGAAGAATTATTGCATATCGCAGCATTTACGACAGATGTGGATGCGATCGTATTTGTCGGATTTCCACTTGCATACAAAGGAAAATTATATAACGTGGCAGCGGCATTAAATCGTGGAAAAATTCTTGGTATCGTACCGAAAACCTACCTTCCGAATTATAATGAATTTTATGAAGCGCGCCATTTTACGAGAGGTATGGAAGAAGTGGCCGATGTACGGCTGACCGAAGAATTGACGGTGCCGATGGGAACGAGACAGTTATTTACCTGTCTGGAGCTGCCGGAACTTGTGATCGCAGCAGAACTCTGTGAGGATCTCTGGACGATGAATCCGCCGAGCATCGGACATGCCATGCACGGAGCAACGCTGATCGTAAATCTTTCCGCATCGGACGAGACGACCGGAAAACCGGCTTACCGCAGGGAACTGGTAAAAGGACAGTCGGCAAGACTGCTCTGCGGCTATATCTATGCGAGTGCAGGGGACGGCGAGTCCACACAGGATGTGGTCTATTCCGGGCATAACCTGATCGCAGAAAATGGACGTTTGTCAGCGGAGTCAGAACTTTTTGACGCACAGACGATATCCACCGAGATCGATGTGTCCCGTCTTGCGTCCGAGCGCCGCAGAATGACAACATTTGAGACGGTCACAGAGCCGGTATATCGTGAGAATGTATTTTCCTTACAGATGGAAGAGACAAAGCTGACACGTTATATTGATCCGATGCCGTTTGTGCCGTCCGGAGAGCGCGACCGTACACTGCGCTGCGAGGAGATCTTATCGATCCAGTCGATGGGACTGAAAAAACGTTTAGAGCATACACACTGTAAGTCTGCAGTGATCGGAATTTCCGGCGGACTCGATTCCACGCTGGCACTTCTTGTCACCGTGCGTGCTTTTGATGCGCTCGGAATGGATCACAGTAATATCAAGCAGTGACCATGCCGGGATTGGTACGACAGACCGCACTTACGATAATGCAGTATCATTGATCCGCTGTCTGGGAGCTGATTTTATCGAGGTGGATATCAAAGATGCCGTCAACATTCATTTCCGGGATATCGGACAGGATCCGTCGATGCATGACGTGACCTACGAGAACGGACAGGCGAGAGAGCGCACGCAGATTTTGATGGATATTGCAAATAAGTCCGGCGGAATGGTCATCGGAACCGGAGATTTGTCGGAACTTGCACTTGGCTGGGCAACTTACAACGGGGATCACATGTCCATGTATGCGGTCAATGCCTCGGTGCCAAAGACGCTTGTGCGCCATCTGGTGCGCTATTATGCAGATACCTGCGGGGATGAGACGTTAAAACAGGTGCTGCTTGATGTGCTTGACACACCGGTCTCCCCGGAACTTTTACCGCCGGAAGACGGAAAAATTTCACAGAAAACGGAGGACTTAGTCGGCCCTTACGAGCTGCACGATTTTTATCTGTATCATATGCTGCGTCTTTCCTACGCACCGGCAAAGGTTTACCGTCTGGCAAAACAGGCATTTGCTGGAACTTATGACGATGCAACGATTTTTAAGTGGCTGGAGACATTTTACCGCCGTTTCTTTGCGCAGCAGTTTAAACGTTCCTGCCTGCCGGACGGACCAAAAGTCGGAAGTGTTGCGGTATCTCCGCGTGGGGATCTGCGTATGCCGTCCGATGCGTGTGCCTCAATATGGTTAGCGGAACTGGAGGAGTTAAAGGATGCAGTATCGCAGGGATAAAAAAGGAAATGAATTGTCTGTTTTAGGATATGGATGTATGCGTTTTACTAAAAACGGCAGCAGTGTCGATCTTGATAAGGCGGAAAAAGAGGTGATGGCGGCGATCAAAGCAGGTGTTAATTACTTTGACACTGCCTATGTCTATGCAGGCAATGAGGCAGCAGTCGGAGAGATCTTAGACCGCAACCACTGCAGGGAGCAGATCTATCTGGCAACAAAGCTGCCACATTATCTGATCAAGTCTGTCGCAGGTGCGGAAAAGATGTTTCAGGAGGAATTGCGCAGATTAAAAACCGATTATATCGATTATTATCTGATGCATATGCTCACCGATATACCGACCTGGGAAAAATTAAAAAAGATCGGCATGCAGGACTGGATCGAGGAAAAATTATCGTCCGGTCAGATCAGAAATATCGGATTTTCCTATCATGGAAATACCGAGATGTTCAAACAGCTCGTGGATGCCTACGACTGGGATTTCTGCCAGATCCAGTACAACTATATGGATGAATACTCACAGGCAGGCGTGGAAGGACTGCGCTATGCAAATGCAAAAGGACTTCCGGTCATCATCATGGAGCCTCTTCGCGGAGGCAGACTGGTAAATCTTTTACCGGAGTCAGCAAAAAAATTGTTCCGCGCTGACAAGGAAGGACGTACACCGGCGGAGCTTGCCTTAAAATGGCTCTATAACCAGCCGGAGGTGACCTGTGTGCTCTCCGGGATGAATTCCATGGAAATGGTGGAGCAGAACCTAAAGACGGCATCTGAGTCCCATGTGGGCTGTCTGACGGCATCAGACGCAGCACTGATCGAACAGGTGAAAGAAGAGATCAAAAAGCATGTCAAAGTCAGCTGTACCGGATGTGGGTATTGTATGCCGTGTCCGCGGGGAGTGGATATTCCGGGAACATTCCGCTGTTATAATGCGATGTATTCGGAAGGGAAAAAATCAGGACGGAAAGATTATTTACAGTGTACGGCATTCCGGAAAGACACCGCAAGCGCATCCCAGTGTGTCGGCTGCGGAAAATGCGAAAAACACTGCCCGCAGCATATTGAGATACGCAAAGAGTTAAAATGTGCAGCGTCAGAATTGGAAGACGTGAAGTATAAGGTAATGAAGTCTGCAATTCAGATTTTAAAATTATGGTAAGACAATAAGAAAAGGATTAGAGAACATATTGGAAAAGAAAAGTTTTGTTTTAAAGGGAAATATCGTATATTCAGGAGAAAACAAGGAACTGTGCAGTATAGAGGGTGGTTATGTTGTATGTGAAAACGGTATCTGCCGCGGCGCATTTGAAAAGTTGCCGAAACAGTATGAAACACTGCCGCTGACCGATTATGGTGATAAGATCATCCTTCCGGGAATGACGGATCTGCATGTGCATGCACCACAGTATACGTTCCGGGCACTTGGCATGGATCTTGAACTTTTAGACTGGCTGAATGTGCATACTTTTCCGGAAGAGGCAAAATATGTGGATATCTCCTATGCAAAAAGAGCATATGGAAGTTTTGTGTCTGATTTAAAGCACAGTCTGACAACGCGTGCCTGCATTTTTGCGACACTTCACAGAGAGGCAACCGTTGCTTTAATGGATCTTTTGGAGGAGAGCGGGATCGTAAGCTATGTTGGCAAGGTAAATATGGACCGTAACGGTGGTGAGAATCTCTGTGAGGCGGATGCGTCTGCTGCGGCAGAAGATACGAAAAAGTGGATTGAGGAGACAGCCGGAAAATATGAGCGTACAAACCCGATCTTAACACCGCGTTTTATTCCAAGCTGTACGGATGAGCTGATGAGAGAACTTGCAAAACTGCAGAAAACGACAGGACTCCGCGTGCAGTCGCATCTGTCGGAAAACCCATCGGAAGTCGCATGGGTAAAAGAGCTTGTCCCGGCAGCGAAAAATTATGCAGATGCCTACGCTGTTTTTGATATGTTCGGAGATAAGGATCACCCGGCAGTATGGCACACTGTATTTACAGTGAGGATGAGATGGATCTTTTGAAAGAACACGGTGTCTATGTGGCACACTGCCCGGAATCGAACTTAAATCTTTCCTCCGGCATTGCACCGGTCCGAAAGTTCTTAGAGGAAGGTATTGCGGTCGGACTTGGTTCCGACGTGGCGGGCGGATCTTCACTTTCCATGGCAAAAGCTTTGACATTAGCGGTACAGGTATCAAAAATGTACTGGCGTCTGATTGATGAGAAAAGTAAGCCGCTGACATTTGCGGAAGCGTTTTATTTAGCGACAGCCGGAGGCGGCAGTTATTTTGGTAAAGTCGGTACATTTTTAGATGGATATGAATTTGATGCGGTTGTCGCCGAAGATCATATTGCAAAGGATGTAAGGGAGTATACACCGATCCAGAGGACAGAGCGCATGATGTATGATGAGAGTACAATGACGATCTGTGCAAAATATGCAGCCGGATGTGCGTGTGAGCTGTAAAGGTTCAGATAGAGTGAAAATCAGAAAAATTTAGAGGCTCTCCAAATTTGAATGAAAAAGAGTCATAACCGGCAAAATCGGTTATGACTCTTTTTAAAACGAATCAAATATTCAGGAAACATAACGTTTGTATTTAGATCTGGTGAAGTTTGCGCTCATATTTGCGCTCACCAGCCGTCATGCGTGCCGGATTCTGTACATAGACAAGCATGTACATGAAGACTGCCATAATGATTCCGGTAACCACATCAAATACGGAGTGCTGTTTTAAAAACATGGTAGATAAAATAATGCTTACCATAAGAACAGCAGAACCAATACGGATGACCTTTTTATCGCGGAAATTTTCACTGTGCCATACGGCTAAATTGACTGCAATGGAATTGTAAACGTGAATACTTGGGAAAAGGTTCGTCGCAGTGTCCGTTGCGTAGAGGCATTTTACCATATGTACAAACACGTTATCCCGCGCAAAAGTAGTCGGCCTTAAATAATGTCCGTTTGGATAAATGGTGGAGATGACTAAAAAGATCGTCATTCCGGTAAACAACATGGTACATAAACGGAAATATTCGTCTTTATTTTTAAAGTAGAAGTAACCAAGTCCCCACGCAACATATCCAAACCATAAAAAGTATGGAATAATAAAATATTCACAAAATGGAATATAATCATCGAGTGCAACATGGATCACATGAAAATGCGTGGTAACGGTTCTCTCTAAATGACCAAACCATGGCAGATAAATCATGAAATAAAGCAGAAGAAGAGCATGTTTGTTTCTCTCAATAAATGCGTTGACCGCATCGCGTGTCTTCGTTTTCACGGTTTCACCCTCTTTTCATTAATCTCAACGATAGGGATTATAGCACAGCATTTTTTTAGAAACAATTCCCTTTTCCTTATTTTAAGAAAGATTATTTAAAATTTAAGAAAACTTTAAGCTATGACGGGTGTTTTTGGGGAGTTTGACGGTAATTTTTATTACAGATCAATGCGAAAAAAGAACGAATTCTTAATTAAATGTTACGATTTGGACAATTTGTTGACAAGACCTTGCCGGATATTATAATAGAGTAGGTGTCCGTTAGCATATTTTATGCAATACAACATATCTTTACACATAGGATGAAAGGATATTTAGAAAAATGAAAGAGAAAAACAAGCGGAAAATGCATGGAGGTGCGTCAGCAAAAAGTTATACAGGACTGGTGCTCACATGTGTTATGACGGCGATTGCTGTGATTTATGTCGGGTTTGCGATTTATTTTGAAAGTCATTTTTGTTTTGGAACTTCTATTGATGGGATTGCAGTCGGTGGCAGCAATGTGGAAAAAGTCGAGGATGCGATCCGGACTGAGATGAAAAATTACAATCTGACAGTTACTGCACGCGAGGATAAAAATGGAACCATTGCAGGTTCGGATATTGATATGGAGCCGGTATTTCAGGGGGAAATAGAGAAACTTTTAGAGGAGCAGAATGGTTTTGCGTGGCTGATCCTGATGTTCCAGAAGCAGGAGTTTGAACTGGCAAAGGTTGTATCTTATGATGAACAGAAACTGGATGAGGCAGTCAGAAATTTACCATGTATGAAAGATCAGCGCACACCGGTGGATGCGACTTATTCTGATTATACAAGAGAAAACGGGTATGCGCTTGTACCGGCTGATTATGGAACACAGGTCGATAACGCAAAAGTCAGGAAAGCGGTAAGTGATGCGGTTTTAGTATTGGATGAAACCGTTGATCTGGAGCAGAGCGGCTGTTATTTAGAGCCTGCAATCGGAGATGATGATAAAGATCTGCTGGCTTTGATCGATGCATTAAACCAGTATGTCGGTGTTACGATTACATATGACTTTGGGGATGATAAGGAAATATTGGATGGAACAACGATCAGTACCTGGCTTTCTGAGGGAACCGACGAAAAAGTTTCCATTGATGAGGAAGAAGTCCTTGCCTTTGTAAAGACACTGGCAAAGAAATATAATACTGCCTATTCACCGAAAGAGTTAAAGACTTCCTACGGTACGACGGTTACGATCACCGGTGGTTTTTATGGCTGGAGAATCGATAACGGAGGGGAAGTAGAACAGATTCTGGCAGACTTAAAAGCCGGAAAAGATGTGGAGAGAGAGCCGGTATATCTCACAACGGCAAACAGTCATGGCGAGCATGATTACGGTGATTCTTATGTTGAGATCAATCTGACAAACCAGCATTTATTCCTTTACAAAGACGGAAAACTGGTGGTGGAGAGTGATTTTGTTTCAGGAAATCTTTCAAAAGGGCATGACACCCCGACAGGTGCGTTCGGACTGACTTATAAGACCATGAATGCGGTTTTAAGAGGACCGGATTATGAGACACCGGTTACTTACTGGATGCCATTTAATGGTGACGTAGGTATGCATGATGCGACCTGGCGTAACAAATTTGGAGGAAGTATCTATAAGACCAGTGGGTCTCATGGATGTATCAATCTGCCTGCATCTGCAGCAAAGAAGATCTATGAGACGATCGATAAGGGATATGCAGTTTTAGTATATCGTATGCCGGGTGACAATCCGACTGTTGTGCAGCAGCCGCAGGCGGATGTTCCATCTGTGATCAATGCGATCAGTATTATCGGGCCTGTAACATTAGAGAGCGAAACAGCAATCGTGAATGCGAGAAATATGTACAACTCACTTTCAGATGCAGACAAGGCTCAGGTAACAAATTATGACACACTGACAGCGGCAGAGGCAGCACTTGCGGTATTGAAGGCACAGCAGCCGGCTGATGGAGGCAGCAGCCAGATCAGAGCCAGCCACAGGATCAGAGCCAGCAGCCAGACCAGAGCCAGCCACAGGATCAGAGCCAGCAGACGGACGGAAGCCAGCAGCAGGATCAGAGCCAGCAGACGGACGGAAGCCAGCAGCAGGATCAGAGCCAGCAGACGGACGGAAGCCAGCAGGATCAAAGCCAGCAGACGGACGGAAGTCAGCCACAGATGATGAAAACAATTTAACAGATACAGGTCAAAGCAAAAAAAGCTCCTGCGCATTAACCAAGCGCAGGAGCTTTTTGCTGCCAATGGATTGATAAACGATCAATAACGTTTTATGGAAGGTTTAGGAGCTGCTGTAGTATTCGTTCCGGAAGAATGCTGCTTTGGATGTGAAACTTCTTTTGCTGCAGTATTGTGGGCAGATACAGAACCTTTGCGTGGTACGCTGCAGCCTAACAGAACGCTGACTGCTTCATGCATTTCCGGATGTGCACGATAGGCTTCAATGATCGTCCGCTCAGAAGGTGTCACATGAAAATTCTCATTGCTGTCATAGCCGAATGCTTCAAGGATATCTGTGATATTATATAGATCGCAGAGTGTTAAAAGGATATCTGCGCTTGGATTTGCCTGTCCGCTTTCCCATCCGTAAATCGTTTTGGGAGCGGCGGTAAAAGAACGATCCTCTAACAGGATAGAAACATCATTTACAGACAGGTGATTCCGTTTACGATATTCTTTTAAAACTTTTGCTATATTCTGATTCCGCATATTGATCTCCGTTCTGTTGCATTTAAAGCAGCCAAAATGCTTTTTAATCGTATCATATCCCACCTCATTTTATCAGTCAATGAGTTCTTAATTGCAGAGAAAAATATAATTGCAATTCCTAAAGTTAAAGAATAGAATAAGAAAAAACAGATTTTTGTAGAAGAGGTGCGATAACATGGGAAAATCAAAAGTGACGGATTATATGATCCGGTATATTGAAGAAAACCGGATGGATGCAAAATCGCTGGCGGCACATGCGGGCATCGATGCAGGAAAATTGCGGAAGGATTATAAGGAACCGCTGGATGCGGAGGAATTTCTTTCACTCTGCGCATATCTTGGTATCAGACCGGAACAGGTACAGCGGATGCTGTGAACCACTATTTGCCTCCGACATAATTACGTGCAATGCGTAAACAGCATCAGGGTATAAATATCGGTAAGATGTACATACTGATCACATAGAGAACATGATATAAAAATGTTTGGAAATGGAGATTCGTATGAGCATGCAGACGGGAAAACAGAGTATTTGTTTTGAAACGCCGCCTTATATTGTAAGCAGCGCAAGTATTGTCGGAAAAAAAGAGGGGGAGGGACCTCTTGGAGCCTGTTTTGATCTGATCGGGGAGGATGATAAATTCGGGCAGGACACCTGGAAGAGGCAGAGAGTACCCTGCAGAAAGAGGCTTTCGGAATGGCAGTCGGAAAAGCAGGACTGAAAAAAGAAGAGATCCGTTATCTTTTTTCCGGAGATCTTTTAGGACAGAATATTGCCACTTCGTTTGGACTCATGGATTACCAGGTGCCGCTCTTTGGCCTGTATGGTGCGTGCAGTACCTGCGGCGAGGCGCTTTCCCTTGGAGCAATGTGTGTTGCCGCAGGATATGCAGATTACGTTGTGGCGATGACATCGAGCCATTTTGCCAGCGCCGAAAAGCAGTTCCGGTTTCCACTTGAATATGCGAACCAGAGGCCGATGTCTGCAACGTGGACGGTGACCGGAAGTGGTGCGTATGTGCTTGGAAAAAGAAAGAGCAATGCGTGTATTACCGGTATCACGACCGGAAAGATCATCGATTACGGCATTAAGGATTCCATGAATATGGGAGCAGCAATGGCACCTGCGGCGGCGGATACGATCTGCCAGAACTTAAAAGATTTCGGGCGCAGGCCAGAGGACTATGATCACATTATTACCGGGGATCTAGGCAGTGTTGGAAGGGAGATCCTGATCGATCTTTTGAAAAAAGAAGGATACGATATCAGTGAGATGCATTTAGACTGCGGTATGCTGATCTATGAGAGCAAAGCGCAGGGAACCGGGGCAGGAGGTTCCGGATGCGGGTGTTCTGCCGTAACACTTGCCGGGCATTTTTTAAAACAGGTCGAGCAGGGAAAATTACAGCGTATCCTGTTTGTGCCGACCGGGGCACTTCTTTCCACGGTGTCTTTTAATGAAGGAAAAACGGTGCCAGGGATTGCACATGGAGTCGTGATCGAACATGCAGATTAAAAGAGAGAAAGAGGTGTAGAATTATGGATTATATCAATGCATTCTGGGTTGGAGGGGCAATCTGTGCACTGGTGCAGATCTTAATGGAAAAAACAAAGATGCTTCCCGGAAGGATCATGGTGATGTTAGTGTGTCTTGGCGCACTGCTTGGGGCACTTGGGATCTACCAGCCGTTTATTGAATTTGCGGGAGCCGGGGCAAGTGTGCCGCTGCCTGGATTTGGAAATACCCTGTTTAAGGGAGTGAAAGAAGCGGTGGACGAGTATGGATTTTTAGGAATTTTTTTAGGTGGACTAAAAGCAAGTGCCGCTGGTATTTCAGCGGCACTGATCTTCGCATATCTGGCAAGTATTATTTTTCAGCCTAAGATGAAGAAATAAATATTATAAATATTTTTTGATCTCGTCGATCAATGCGGCATATTCCTCATCGGAAAGAAATTTTTCGCCCGGATTCATGCAAAAGTGCCGCCCCACTCGTAACCGTCTGTATATTTTGGAACGAGATGGAAGTGGAGATGATGGCCGGTATCACCGTAAGCACCGTAGTTGACTTTCTGCGGATGAAATGCCTTGTGAAGTGCTTCTGCCACATGATTAATATCTTCAATGTAAGCGGCGCGTTCCTCAGCGGTCAGTTCAGTGATCTCACTGACATGTTTTTTGTGAGCGACGATCACACGGCCTTTGTGGCTCTGCTCCTTGAAAAGATAAACTTTTGAACTTGGCAGTTCACAGATTTTAATACCAAACTGGGCGACTAATTCGCCCTCCATACAATATGCACAATTCTGATCCATAAGAAACCTCCCGTGTCTGTTTTTTTATTATTTAATATTGAAAAAAAGGTCTGCACAAATCATCGACCGGTGCAGACTGATTTTTTTAAATTATTTCTGGTTGAAGTGAACAGCGAAACCTGCGATCTCGTCTTTTAAGTAAGCAACAGTAAGCTCACCTTTGTCATTGTATTTGAAAGAAGATTCGTCAAATACAAAACCACGTTTTTCAAGATGATAAATCGCGCGGTCTAAGTAGTTGGTCTGAATGCAGATATGACCATTGGTTCCGCGTCCCGGATTCTTCATCATTTCAATTAAAGAACCTACGAACATGGAGCTGTTTCCAACTTTTACATTCTCGCCAAGTAAGGTGGCGAATTTTGCAGACTCTGCAGCAGCTACTTCCTCAGAAGCGTTGTTAACACCTACATGTAACAGTTTGAATCCTAACATGGTAGAAACAGCCTCTTTTGTTAAAGCTGTAATGCCATCCCAGTCTTTTGCAGCGATCATGTCTTTGTTTACCATCCAGGAACCACCGCATGCGATGATCTTTTTGAAATCAAGGTAGCTTGTTAAGTTCTTTGCGTTGATACCGCCGGTCGGCATGAATTTCATCTTTGTGTAAGGAGCTGCCATGGATTTGATCATGGAAAGTCCGCCTGCAGCTTCTGCCGGGAAGAATTTCACAACGTCAAGACCAAGCTCGATTGCAACTTCTACGTCGCTTGGGTTAGAGCATCCAGGAGTTACCGGGATTCCTTTTTCAACACAGTATTTTACAACTTTTGGATTTAAACCAGGGCTTACGATGAATTTTGCACCTGCGTTTACAGCGCGGTCAACCTGCTCTGTGGTAAGAACAGTACCTGCACCTACTAACATCTCCGGGAACTGCTCGGACATGATGCGGATAGATTCCTCAGCAGCTGCTGTACGGAAAGTAACTTCTGCACATGGGAGACCACCGTCGCATAATGCTTTTGCTAAAGGTGCAGCATCCTCTACATTGTCAAGTGCGATAACCGGGATAATACCGATTTTGGAAAACTCTTCTAATACTTTGTTCATAATTCTTCTCCTTTATTTTGAATAATTTTAAGGTTCTTAAATTGGTTTCACAATATGAAACATTGTTTCATACAACGGTACAATAGTATTATAACATTACAAAATGCCTTGTCAATAATTTAGGGAAAGAAAATGTTGTATTTTGCAAAAAACAAAAATTTGACTTTTATTGGAATGTCATGTTATGATGTCATATGGTTTCATATAATGAAACAATAATGTGAATTATGAAACCTAAAAGACAGGTATTGGAAAAATAACTGATACCTTACATAGAATATGAGGTAATTATGGCAGAACAGAAAGAAACAAAAAATCCGGTGCAGTCGGCAGAGCGCATTTTTCAGGTAATGGAAATGCTGGCCGATCACGGTGAGATGGGACTGATGGAGATCAGCACAGCGTTAGGACTTCACAAAAGCACGGTACATCGCCTTCTGATGTCTTTAGTCTATATGGGATATGCAAAACAGGACGAGGTATCCCAGAAGTATATGCTTTCTTATAAAATAGTCAGCATGGCAGGAAAAATGCTTGACCGCATGGATATTTTACAGGTTGCAAAACCTTATATGGAGCGTTTGTCTGATATCAGCGGGGAAACAGTGCATTTAGTTCAGCGGGAAGGAAACAATATTTTATATATTTATAAAATAGAAGCAAAAATCGGTACGATCCGCATGGTGTCCCATGTGGGGATGGTCCATCCGATGTATTGTTCCGGTGTGGGCAAGGCAATCATGCAGAACTTCCGGAGTCGGAAGTGAAACAGATCTGGAATGAGAGCATCATCGAAAAAAAGACGGAGCATACGATCACGGATTATGATGATATGCTTAGTGTATTAAAAGAAGCAAAAAAGAACGGTTATGCACTTGATGATGAGGAAAATGAAGAAGGTGTACGGTGTATTGCTGCAAGCCTCAGGGATTATCATAATGAAGTAAAATATGCATTCAGTATTTCCGGACCGACCAGCCGGATGACGCGAGAACGGGTGGAGGAGTTATCTGTGGATGTCAGAAAAGTACAGGAAGAATTATCCATGGAATTAGGCTGGTATAGAAAATAGCAGAGATGGTCATACTATCCTTGAAAAGGTGATGGTTCAGAGAGTTTTTGAACCGTTACAAATAATTTCTTGTAAAGTAAAGGAGAAGAATGACCATGAAAAAGTTTAAAATGCTTGCGGCATGCCTGGTGCTTACATTGTCTCTTAGCGCACTGACCGCATGCGGCACAAACAGAAACAACACAAATACCAATAACAATGGCAACAATCCGGCAGCCGGTACAGAAAACCGTGTCAATGAAAACACAAATAACGGTATCAATAATACCGAAAATGGTATGAATGATACCAATGTGAATGGAACAAATGGTACCGTGAATGACACGGATACGAACGGCACAAATACAAATAACACAAACGCGAATGGTGCAGACACAGACGGTGGTGCTGTTGTGGATGATGTGGTGGATGGCGTCGGCGATGCTGGCAAAGACATTATTGACGGTGTGGAAAACGGCGTGGATGACGCGACAGGAAACAATAATAACGGTAACACAACGGATAACAGTGCAAGATAACGGATGAGAAATTTCCGGGTATGGCCTTTTTGTGAAAGGGCTGCCCGGATTTTTTGTGTCAAAAATCCTTAAATAAAAATGAAATCTTTCTGATTTTCTTGTGATTGCAGATGTTTTGCGGTACAATGTCTTAAATAAGTCTGCTTTGGGCAGAGATATGGAAAAATTCAGGAGCGTATTCAGATGAATAATAATGATTATAGAGAAATAACTGAGGATGATGTAACAACCGTATCCACAGATCAGAAAGAGGAAATGAACGGACAGGAAAGCGTCAATGATACCCCTGACGTGTCAGAAAATGAAAAGGAGACCGTGCAGGCGGAAGTGACAAATTCAGACGCATCGAATGAAAAAGAGCCGGAGTATGAGGATATCTGCTATATCTGCCGCAGACCGGAGCATATTGCAGGAAAGATGATAAAGATCCCGAACAACATCTGTATCTGTCAGGACTGTATGCAGAAAACGTTTGACAGTATGAATCAGACCGGATTTTCAATGGATGATATGCTGAACATGAATATAGGAAAAATGCCAAATATCAGCATGATCAATCTCTCAGATCTGCAGGGGATGCAGGGATTTATTCCGAATAACCAGAAAATCAAAAAGAAAAAGCCGAAAGAAAAGAAAGAGCCGGTACTTGATATCAAAAAGATCCCGGCACCACATAAAATCAAGGCATCGTTGGATGAGTACGTAGTGGGACAGGAGCATGCAAAGAAAGTCATGTCCGTCGCTGTTTATAATCACTATAAGAGGATCGCATCCGATGAGAAGGACGGCATCGAGATTGAAAAGTCCAATATGTTAATGATTGGACCGACCGGTTCCGGTAAGACTTATCTGGTAAAGACACTTGCAAAGCTTTTAGATGTGCCGCTTGCCATCACAGATGCGACGTCCCTGACAGAGGCAGGGTATATCGGTGATGACATCGAGAGTGTTGTCAGCAAACTGCTTGCAGCAGCGGACAATGATGTTGAGCGCGCGGAACACGGTATTATCTTTATTGATGAGATCGACAAAATCGCAAAGAAACGCAACACCAATCAGCGTGATGTCAGCGGAGAGTCCGTGCAGCAGGGAATGTTAAAACTGTTAGAGGGTGCGGAGGTAGAAGTCCCTGTCGGAGCCAGCAGCAAGAATGCCATGGTACCCATGACGATGGTCAACACCAAAAATATTCTGTTTATCTGTGGAGGTGCGTTCCCGGAGTTAGAGGATATCATTAAGGAACGCCTCAATAAATCCGCATCGATTGGTTTTAAATCCGAGCTTAAGGATAAATACGACCAGGATGAAAATATTCTGCAGAAGGTGACCATAGAGGATGTGCGCAAATTTGGCATGATACCGGAGTTCTTAGGACGTCTGCCGATCATGTTTACCTTAGAAGCGCTCACAGAAGATATGTTAGTGCGCATCTTAAAGGAACCGAAAAATGCGATCTTAAAACAGTACCAGAAACTGCTTGCCATGGATGAAGTCAGACTCGAATTTGAGGATGACGCACTGATGGCGATCGCAAAGCAGGCAAAGGAAAAGAAAGTCGGTGCGCGTGCACTCCGTGCGATCATCGAGGATTTTATGCTCGATATCATGTATGAGATTCCGAAAGATGACAATATCGGTATGGTAACCATTACGAAAGAGTATGTGGAGAAAAAGGGCGGACCGCTTATTATGATGCGTGGCTGTGCACAGATTGCTGCTGTTGAATGAGACGATGAAAGAATGATTCTGAAATGGGGAAAAATCTTTTTTACAGACTGAGAAAAAGATTTTCCTCATTTTGAATTTGAAGAATATGGTAAAAAGTGTTCACACTATGATTAAGTATAGTACAATAGTACTAATCGAAAAATGGAGGAGTGAAAATGGCAAAAGAGAAAAGAGAAAAAGAAAGAAATAAAAA
>ENA-OQDE01000519-OQDE01000519.1-human-gut-metagenome-genome-assembly--contig:-NODE-519-length-22278-cov-2.067220_pt1 | contig 22278 bp, 32 predicted proteins | sample MGYA00242768_ERZ504595 | MGnify/ENA primary metagenome ERZ504595 (study PRJEB26092, sample SAMD00036307) | human gut metagenome | host: Homo sapiens | study: EMG produced TPA metagenomics assembly of... | reverse complement strand
GTATCAGTGTGTTATCGCGCAGCTGTAAGCGGATATCCGCAGGCATTTTCCAGCCGGGGCCGAGGCTCCCCACCGGCGCGGGCGTTTTTGTCCGGTAACTGCTGTAGGTGCGGGAGAGGATGAACGGCAGCGGGCCGGGCAGGGCAAGGTCGGTTTCTCCGGGAAGGACCTTCGCACCGAGCAGCGGATTGACCGGATGGCCGGACGTCACCCCGCGGGGCACACCGAACAGGCCACGCCGGTGGGGCACCAATACGTACCCCGGCTGAACCCTGAACAATGCTACCGCCATACTGCGTCATGTCGCCCTGACGCGCCGCCGGTTTTCCGCTCATCGTAAAATCCTTTTAAAATAAATAAGAACCAGAAGCCTAGCGCCAGTCAACAACAGGAAATGATAATGAGTTAACACCCCGGAATTTTTCAGAATTTATAAAAGGCAAATTACAGGCACAAAAAAAGCGCCGTGCGGCGCTTTTTCGGAAATCCGGTCTTATTTGCTGCCCGGGATGTTGAAACGCTTGTTGAAGCGGTCAACACGGCCACCGGTAGCAACATCACGCTGTTTGCCAGTGAAGAACGGGTGGCACTTGCTGCACACGTCGAGGTTCAGGTCATGACCAACGGTGGAGCGGATTTTCATTACGTTACCGCAAGAGCAGCTAGCAGTAATTTCTTCGTATTTCGGGTGAATATCTTTTTTCATGGGAAAACCTCGGTTTAAGGCCGCGTCGCTCTTCCAGCCCTAACGCCAGACACCACGCGATGTTAAAAGTATAGCTTCAATACGATCATTTCGTACGAAGGCGCGAAATCATACAGAAATTAACCAGCGTATGCAAACTGATCCGCACTCTTCTACGGCAATGTGTATACTAACCCACCGAATTTCAAGTCAGGATGATGCTATGCCCGTTGCCCACGTTGCCTTGCCCGTTCCGCTTCCTCGTACCTTTGACTATCTGCTGCCAGAAGGATGGCGGTTAAAGCCGGGTGTCGCGTGCGTGTGCCGTTTGGCAAACAGCAAGAGCGCATCGGGATTGTGGTATCAGTTAGCGATGCCAGCGAACTGCCGCTTAACGAGCTGAAAGCGGTAGTCGAAGTGCTGGATAGTGAGCCGATGTTTACTCACTCCGTCTGGCGATTACTGCTATGGCGGCAGATTACTATCATCATCCGATTGGCGATGTGCTGTTTCATGCCTTGCCGATTTTACTACGCCAGGGGCGGCCTGCGGCGAACGCGCCGATGTGGTACTGGTTTGCCACTGAACAAGGTCAGGCGGTGGATCTGAACAGCCTGAAACGCTCACCCAAGCAACAACAGGCGCTGGCAGCGTTACGGCAAGGCAAAATCTGGCGTGATCAGGTCGCGGAACTTGAATTTAATGATGCCGCGTTGCAGGCGCTGCGCAAAAAAGGTCTGTGTGATTTAGCAAGTGAAACACCAGAGTTTAGCGACTGGCGAAAGAACTATGCCGTTTCTGGCGAGCGGTTGCGATTGAATACCGAACAGGCCACCGCCGTTGGCGCAATTCATAGCGCGGCGGATACTTTTTCTGCCTGGCTGCTGGCGGGCGTTACCGGTTCCGGTAAAACAGAAGTTTATCTCAGCGTACTGGAAAACGTGCTCGCTCAGGGCAAACAGGCGCTGGTGATGGTGCCGGAAATCGGCCTGACACCGCAAACTATCGCCCGTTTTCGTGAACGTTTTAATGCCCCCGTAGAAGTTCTGCATTCCGGCCTGAACGACAGCGAGCGTCTTTCGGCGTGGTTGAAAGCGAAAAATGGTGAGGCGGCGATTGTGATCGGCACCCGCTCCGCGCTGTTTACACCGTTTAAAAATCTCGGCGTGATTGTCATTGATGAAGAGCAGCGACAGTTCCTACAAGCAGCAGGAAGGCTGGCGCTATCATGCCCGCGACCTGGCGGTGTATCGTGCGCACAGCGAGCAAATCCCAATTATTCTTGCTCCGCAACGCCCGCACTGGAAACGTTATGCAACGTCCAGCAGAAAAATACCGCCTGCTACGCCTGACCCGTCGGGCAGGGAATGCGCGTCCGGCAATTCAACACGTGCTGGATTTAAAAGGTCAGAAGGTGCAGGCGGGGCTGGCCCCGGCGTTGATCACCCGTATGCGCCAGCATTTACAGGCCAACAATCAGGTATCTCTTCTTTTAACCGCCGGGGGTTTGCGCCTGCCTTGCTGTGCCACGACTGCGGCTGGATTGCCGAATGCCCACGTTGCGATCACTACTACACGCTGCATCAGGCGCAACAGCATCTGCGCTGCCACCACTGTGACAGTCAACGCCCGGTGCCGCGCCAGTGCCCTTCCTGCGGTTCCACGCACCTGGTACCCGTGGGACTGGGCACCGAACAGCTTGAACAGACGCTTGCGCCGCTGTTCCCTGGTGTGCCCATTTCTCGTATCGACCGCGATACCACCAGCCGCAAAGGGGCGCTTGAACAACAACTGGCGGAAGTACATCGCGGCGGTGCGAGGATTTTGATCGGCACGCAAATGCTGGCGAAAGGTCACCACTTTCCGGATGTGACGCTGGTGGCATTACTGGACGTAGACGGCGCGCTGTTTTCTGCCGATTTTCGCTCGGCAGAGCGTTTCGCCCAGCTTTACACCCAGGTCGCGGTCGTGCCGGGCGTGCGGGTAAACAGGGTGAAGTGGTGCTGCAAACGCACCATCGGAACATCCTCTCTTGCAAACATTGCTCTATAAAGCTACGACGCCTTTGCCGAACAGGCGCTGGCTGAGCGACGCATGATGCAGCTGCCGCCATGGACCAGCCATGTGATTGTGCGCGCGGAAGATCATAACAATCAGCACGCGCCGCTGTTCCTGCAACAACTGCGTAATCTCATCCTCGCCAGTCCACTGGCAGACGACAAACTGTGGGTTCTCGGTCCGGTTCCGGCACTGGCACCTAAACGTGGCGGCCGCTGGCGCTGGCAAATTTTGTTGCAGCACCCTTCCCGCGTGCGATTACAGCACATCATCAATGGTACGCTGACGCTTATTAATACAATACCGGATTCCCGCAAGGTGAAATGGGTGCTGGATGTCGATCCCATCGAGGGCTAATGCGCAAACGATGCGAGGCGGATCGAAAAATTCAATATTCATCACACTTTTCATGAAAATTCTGTAACCGTTTTCACGCGCTATCTGCTAAAAATGTTGCCGATGTGAAGTAAACATGGAAGTAGTACGCCTGCCGTGCCAGGCGAGGAGTGAGTGTGAAAGCGAAGAAGCAGGAAACTGCCGCGACCATGAAAGACGTTGCCCTCAAGGCAAAAGTCTCTACAGCGACCGTCTCCCGAGCATTAATGAATCCCGATAAAGTCTCCCAGGCCACCCGTAATCGGGTTGAAAAAGCGGCCCGGGAAGTGGGTTATTTACCTCAGCCTATGGGGCGCAACGTCAAGCGTAATGAATCCCGTACCATTCTGGTGATTGTCCCGGATATCTGCGATCCCTTCTTTAGCGAAATTATTCGCGGTATCGAAGTTACGGCGGCAAATCACGGATATCTGGTGCTGATTGGCGACTGTGCGCATCAAAATCAGCAGGAAAAAACCTTTATCGATTGATCATCACCAAGCAAATTGATGGCATGTTGCTGCTGGGTTCAAGGCTGCCGTTTGATGCCAGCATTGAGGAACAGCGTAATCTGCGCCGATGGTGATGGCGAACGAATTTGCACCGGAACTGGAGCTGCCTACCGTTCATATCGACAATCTGACCGCCGCATTTGATGCAGTAAATTATTTATATGAGCAAGGGCATAAACGGATTGGCTGTATAGCCGGTCCCGAAGAGATGCCGCTGTGTCACTACCGCCTGCAAGGCTACGTTCAGGCGCTGCGTCGCTGCGGCATTATGGTTGATCCGCAATACATCGCCCGTGGCGACTTCACCTTCGAAGCCGGAAGCAGAGCAATGCAACAGCTGCTTGATCTTCCACAACCGCCTACTGCTGTCTTCTGCCATAGCGATGTGATGGCGCTCGGCGCACTTTCTCAGGCAAAACGTCAGGGGCTGAAAATCCCGGAAGACCTTTCCATAATCGGTTTTGATAACATCGACCTGACGCAATTTTGTGATCCGCCGCTGACAACCATCGCGCAGCCGCGTTACGAAATCGGTCGGGAAGCTATGCTGTTATTGCTTGATCAAATGCAGGGGCAACACGTTGGCAGTGGCTCTCGTTTAATGGACTGCGAACTTATCATCCGGGGATCAACACGCGCGTTACCTTAAAGTAAACCTTTAAGACTGCCGTGACTGGTCAAAGGCCCGCCGCTTAAGTAACATGGCGGGCTGACGAACGAATAAATACAGCGAAACGATAGTGGCACAACGAGATTATGTACGCCGCAGCCAACCGGCACCTTCGCGGCGAAAAAAGAGCACCTCACGGAAAAAGCAACGAAATCTGCCTGCGGTTTCTCCCGCTATGGTCGCTATTGCTGCCGCCGTTCTTGTGACCTTTATCGGTGGTCTGTACTTCATTACGCATCACAAGAAAGAAGAGTCCGAGACGCTGCAAAGCCAGAAAGTGACCGGAAACGGACTACCACCAAAACCAGAAGAACGCTGGCGCTACATCAAAGAGCTGGAAAGTCGCCAGCCAGGTGTGCGTGCGCCTACAGAACCTTCTGCCGGTGGTGAAGTGAAAACGCCGGAGCAACTAACACCAGAACAACGCCAGCTCCTTGAGCAAATGCAGGCTGATATGCGCCAGCAGCCAACGCAGCTGGTTGAAGTTCCGTGGAATGAACAGACGCCGGAACAGCGTCAGCAAACGCTACAGCGCCAGCGTCAGGCGCAGCAATTAGCGGAGCAGCAACGCCTGGCTCAGCAGTCGCGTACGACTGAACAAAGCTGGCAGCAGCAGACGCGTACGTCGCAAGCCGCACCGGTACAGGCGCAACCGCGCCAGTCTAAACCGGCATCTTCTCAGCAGCCGTACCAGGATCTACTGCAAACTCCTGCGCACACGACTGCGCAGTCGAAGCCGCAGCAAGCTGCGCCGGTTGCTCGTGCCGCTGACGCGCCAAAACCGACGGCGGAGAAAAAGACGAACGCCGCTGGATGGTGCAGTGCGGTTCGTTCAGAGGCGCGGAACAGGCAGAGACGGTACGTGCTCAGCTGGCGTTCGAAGGCTTTGACTCGAAAATCACCACCAACAATGGCTGGAATCGTGTGGTCATTGGCCCGGTGAAAGGTAAAGAGAACGCAGACAGCACCCTCAATCGCTTGAAGATGGCGGGTCATACAAACTGCATTCGGCTCGCCGCCGGGGGTTGAAACCCTCAAAATCCCCCCCATCTATAATTGCATTATGCCCCGTACTTTTGTACGGGGTTTGTACTCTGTATTCGTAACCAAGGGGTCAGCTCGTGACAACTATAGTAAGCGTACGCCGTAACGGCCATGTGGTCATCGCTGGTGATGGTCAGGCCACGTTGGGCAATACCGTAATGAAAGGCAACGTGAAAAAGGTCCGCCGTCTGTACAACGACAAAGTCATCGCGGGCTTTGCGGGCGGTACTGCGGATGCTTTTACGCTGTTCGAACTGTTTGAACGTAAACTGGAAATGCATCAGGGCCATCTGGTCAAAGCCGCCGTTGAGCTGGCGAAAGACTGGCGTACCGATCGCATGTTGCGCAAACTTGAAGCACTGCTGGCAGTCGCAGACGAAACCGCTTCACTGATCATCACCGGTAACGGTGACGTGGTGCAGCCAGAAAACGATCTTATTGCTATCGGCTCCGGCGGCCCTTACGCCCAGGCTGCGGCGCGCGCACTGTTAGAAAATACTGAATTGAGTGCTCGTGAAATTGCTGAAAAGGCGTTGGATATTGCAGGCGACATTTGCATCTATACCAACCATTTCCACACCATCGAAGAATTAAGCTACAAAGCGTAAGGATCTCCCATGTCTGAAATGACCCCACGCGAAATCGTCAGCGAACTGGATAAGCACATCATCGGCCAGGACAACGCCAAGCGTTCTGTGGCGATTGCTCTGCGTAACCGCTGGCGTCGCATGCAGCTCAACGAAGAGCTGCGCCATGAAGTGACCCCGAAAAATATCCTGATGATCGGCCCGACCGGTGTCGGTAAAACTGAAATCGCCCGTCGTCTGGCTAAGCTGGCGAATGCGCCGTTCATCAAAGTTGAAGCGACCAAATTCACCGAAGTGGGCTATGTCGGTAAGGAAGTGGATTCTATTATTCGCGATCTGACCGATGCCGCCGTGAAAATGGTACGCGTCCAGGCTATCGAGAAAAACCGTTATCGCGCTGAAGAACTGGCAGAAGAACGTATTCTCGACGTGCTGATCCCACCTGCTAAAAACAACTGGGGACAGACCGAACAGCAGCAGGAACCGTCCGCTGCTCGTCAGGCATTCCGCAAGAAACTGCGTGAAGGCCAGCTTGATGACAAAGAAATCGAGATCGATCTTGCCGCAGCACCGATGGGCGTTGAAATTATGGCTCCTCCGGGAATGGAAGAGATGACCAGCCAGCTGCAGTCCATGTTCCAGAACCTGGGCGGCCAGAAGCAAAAAGCACGTAAGCTGAAAATCAAAGACGCCATGAAGCTGCTGATTGAAGAAGAAGCGGCGAAACTGGTGAATCCGGAAGAGCTGAAGCAAGACGCTATCGACGCTGTTGAGCAGCACGGATCGTGTTTATCGACGAAATCGACAAAATCTGTAAGCGCGGCGAGTCTTCCGGTCCGGATGTTTCTCGTGAAGGTGTTCAGCGTGACCTGCTGCCGCTGGTAGAAGGTTGCACCGTTTCCACCAAACACGGGATGGTCAAAACTGACCACATTCTGTTTATCGCTTCTGGCGCGTTCCAGATTGCGAAACCGTCTGACCTGATCCCGGAACTGCAAGGTCGTCTGCCAATCCGCGTTGAACTGCAGGCACTGACCACCAGCGATTTCGAGCGTATTCTGACCGAGCCGAATGCCTCTATTACCGTGCAGTACAAAGCACTGATGGCGACTGAAGGCGTAAATATCGAGTTTACCGACTCCGGTATTAAGCGCATCGCGGAAGCGGCATGGCAGGTGAACGAATCTACCGAAAACATCGGTGCTCGTCGTTTACATACCGTTCTGGAGCGTTTAATGGAAGAGATTTCCTACGACGCCAGCGATTTAAGCGGTCAAACCATCACTATTGACGCAGATTATGTGAGCAAACATCTGGATGCGTTGGTGGCAGATGAAGATCTGAGCCGTTTTATCCTATAATCGCGTTCAATCATTTTCATCATTGTTTGATGGGCTGAAAGGCCCCATTTTTATTGGCGCGTATTATGACTGAACAACAAATTAGCCGAACTCAGGCGTGGCTGGAAAGTTTACGACCTAAAACCCTCCCCTCGCCTTTGCTGCAATTATCGTCGGGACGGCGCTGGCATGGTGGCAAGGTCACTTCGATCCGCTGGTCGCCCTGCTGGCACTGATTACCGCCGGGCTATTACAGATCCTTTCTAACCTCGCCAATGATTACGGCGATGCGGTAAAAGGCAGCGATAAACCTGACCGTATCGGACGCTACGCGGCATGCAAAAAGGGGTCATAACCCAGCAAGAGATGAAACGGGCGCTCATTATTACCGTCGTGCTCATCTGTCTCTCCGGCTGGCACTGGTTGCAGTGGCGTGCCATACGCTGGCCGATTTTGTCGGTTTCCTGATTCTTGGCGGGTTGTCGATCATTGCCGCTATCACCTACACCGTGGGCAATCGTCCTTATGGTTATATCGGTCTGGGTGATATTTCCGTACTGGTTTTCTTTGGCTGGTTAAGCGTCATGGGCAGCTGGTATTTACAGGCTCATACATTGATTCCGGCGCTGATCCTTCCTGCGACCGCATGCGGCTTGCTGCAACGGCAGTACTGAACATTAATAACCTGCGTGATATCAATAGCGACCGCGAAAATGGCAAAAACACGCTGGTGGTGCGCTTAGGTGAAGTGAATGCGCGTCGTTATCATGCCTGCCTGCTGATGGGCTCTCTGGTGTGTCTGGCGCTGTTTAATCTCTTTTCACTGCATAGCCTGTGGGGCTGGCTGTTCCTGCTGGCGGCACCATTACTGGTGAAGCAAGCCCGTTATGTGATGCGGGAAATGGACCCGGTGGCGATGCGACCGATGCTGGAACGCACTGTCAAGGGAGCGTTACTGACTAACCTGCTGTTTGTTTTAGGGATATTCCTAAGCCAGTGGGCAGCATAACTGACAAATATCAATTAACAATTGATGATTTTGCCAACAGCCTACATAGCGCGATATACTGAAAATTCTCGCAGCAACTGAATGTTAAGCCTATGAAATACGATACTTCCGAGCTTTGTGACATCTATCAAGAAGATGTTAACGTCGTGGAACCGCTGTTCTCCAACTTTGGCGGACGGGCGTCGTTTGGCGGACAAATAATCACGGTAAAATGTTTCGAGGACAACGGGTTGCTGTACGATCTGCTCGAACAGAATGGCCGTGGTCGTGTTCTTGTCGTCGATGGCGGTGGTTCTGTTCGTCGCGCACTGGTCGATGCTGAACTGGCGCGTCTGGCAGTACAAAATGAATGGGAAGGTCTGGTCATTTACGGCGCGGTGCGTCAGGTAGATGACCTGGAAGAGTTGGATATCGGCATCCAGGCGATGGCGGCAATTCCGGTTGGTGCCGCTGGCGAAGGCATTGGCGAAAGCGATGTCCGCGTCAATTTTGGCGGTGTTACCTTCTTCTCCGGCGACCATCTTTATGCCGACAATACCGGGATTATTCTTTCAGAAGATCCGCTGGATATTGAATGATAGAAAAGGCACCGCAAGGTGCCTTTTTTCTGCGTTACCTGTTGGCCTACACAGTAAAGAAATTACGCGGAAGATGAAGCGTAATCAGACCTCTTCCATGCGACCCAGCAGGGCCTGCAGACGTTCCTGCCAGCCGTTCTGCTGTTCTTTCAGATGGTTGTTCTCACGCTCCAGCTCTTCGCGCTGATGCTGGGCATTTTGAACTTCCTGCGACAGTGAGTTGTTTTTTTCTTTCAGCTCTTCGATTTCCATCTGCAACAGAGTGATGGTATCAATCGCCTGCTGTACTTTTGCTTCCAGTTTCTCAAACACTTCTAATGACATTGTCATACCTCTCCTGAATTGCAAGGCGTTGATGGATAAAAATCCTCGTCCCGATTACCGGTGACGCCTTAATAAATACGAGCGCACTTTAGTTAGCTCCGATTGTATGAAGCCGCGCCATCGCTGTCCAGCGGCACGCCTTGCAGATTACGGTTTGCCACACTTTTCATCCTTCTCCTGGTGACATAATCCACATCAATCGAAAATGTTAATAAATTTGTTGCGCGAATGATCTAACAAACATGCATCATGTACAATCAGATGGAATAAATGGCGCGATAACGCTCATTTTATGACGAAGCACACACATTTTAAGTTCGATATTTCTCGTTTTTGCTCGTTAACGATAAGTTTACAGCATGCCTACAAGCATCGTGGAGGTCCGTGACTTTCACGCATACAACAAACATTAACTCTTCAGGATCCGATTATGAGTCAAACATCAACCTTGAAAGGCCAGTGCATTGCTGAATTCCTCGGTACCGGGTTGTTGATTTTTTTCGGTGTGGGTTGCGTTGCAGCACTAAAAGTCGCTGGTGCGTCTTTTGGTCAGTGGGAAATCAGTGTCATTTGGGGACTGGGGGTAGCAATGGCTATCTACCTGACCGCAGGGGTTTCCGGCGCGCATCTTAATCCCGCTGTTACCATTGCATTGTGGCTGTTTGCTTGTTTCGATAAGCGCAAAGTTATTCCTTTTATCGTTTCACAAGTTGCCGGCGCTTTCTGCGCTGCGGCTTTAGTTTACGGGCTTTACTACAATTTATTTTTCGACTTCGAACAGACTCATCACATTGTTCGCGGCAGCGTTGAAAGTGTTGATCTGGCTGGCACTTTCTCTACTTACCCGAATCCTCATATCAATTTTGTGCAGGCTTTCGCAGTTGAGATGGTGATTACCGCTATTCTGATGGGGCTGATCCTGGCGTTAACGGACGATGCAACGGTGTACCACGCGGCCCTTTGGCTCCCTTGCTGATTGGTCTACTGATTGCGGTCATTGGCGCATCTATGGGCCATTGACGGGCTTTGCCATGAACCAGCGCGTGACTTCGGTCCGAAAGTCTTTGCCTGGCTGGCGGGCTGGGGCAATGTCGCCTTTACCGGCGGCAGAGACATTCCTTACTTCCTGGTGCCGCTTTTTGGCCCTATCGTTGGCGCGATTGTAGGTGCATTTGCCTATCGCAAACTGATTGGTCGCCATTTGCCTTGCGATATCTGTGTTGTGGAAGAAAAGGAGACCACAACTCCTTCAGAACAAAAAGCTTCGCTGTAATATGACTACGGGACAATTAAACATGACTGAAAAAAAATATATCGTTGCGCTCGACCAGGGCACCACCAGCTCCCGCGCGGTCGTAATGGATCACGATGCCAATATCATTAGCGTGTCGCAGCGCGAATTTGAGCAAATCTACCCAAAACCTGGCTGGTAGAACACGACCCAATGGAAATCTGGGCCACCCAAAGCTCCACGCTGGTAGAAGTGCTGGCGAAAGCGATATCAGTTCCGATCAAATTGCAGCTATCGGTATTACGAACCAGCGTGAAACCACTATTGTCTGGGAAAAAGAAACCGGCAAGCTATCTATAACGCCATTGTCTGGCAGTGCCGTCGTACCGCAGAAATCTGCGAGCATTTAAAACGTGACGGTTTAGAAGATTATATCCGCAGCAACACCGGTCTGGTGATTGACCCGTACTTCTCTGGCACCAAAGTGAAGTGGATCCTCGACCATGTGGAAGGCTCTCGCGAGCGTGCGCGTCGTGGTGAATTGCTGTTTGGTACGGTTGATACGTGGCTTATCTGGAAAATGACTCAGGGCCGTGTCCATGTGACCGATTACACCAACGCCTCTCGTACCATGTTGTTCAACATCCATACCTGGACTGGGACGACAAAATGCTGGAGGTGCTGGATATTCCGCGCGAGATGCTGCCAGAAGTGCGTCGTTCTTCCGAAGTATACGGTCAGACTAACATTGGCGGCAAAGGCGGCACGCGTATTCCAATCTCCGGGATCGCCGGTGACCAGCAGGCGGCGCTGTTTGGTCAGTTGTGCGTGAAAGAAGGGATGGCGAAGAACACCTATGGCACTGGCTGCTTTATGCTGATGAACACCGGCGAGAAAGCGGTGAAATCAGAAAACGGCCTGCTGACCACCATCGCCTGCGGCCCGACTGGTGAAGTGAACTATGCGCTGGAAGGTGCGGTGTTTATGGCGGGCGCATCCATTCAGTGGCTGCGCGATGAGATGAAGTTGATTAACGACGCCTACGATTCCGAATACTTTGCCACGAAAGTGCAAAACACCAACGGTGTGTATGTGGTTCCGGCATTTACCGGGCTGGGTGCGCCGTACTGGGATCCGTATGCGCGCGGGGCGATTTTCGGCTTAACGCGTGGAGTGAACGCTAACCACATTATCCGCGCGACGCTGGAGTCTATTGCTTATCAGACGCGTGACGTACTGGAAGCAATGCAGGCCGACTCCGGTATTCGTCTGCACGCGCTGCGCGTGGATGGCGGCGCAGTAGCGAACAATTTCCTGATGCAGTTCCAGTCCGATATTCTCGGTACGCGCGTTGAGCGCCCGGAAGTGCGCGAAGTCACCGCATTGGGTGCGGCCTATCTTGCTGGTCTGGCGGTTGGCTTCTGGCAGAACCTCGACGAGCTGCAAGAGAAAGCGGTGATTGAGCGCGAGTTCCGTCCAGGCATCGAAACCACTGAGCGTAATTACCGTTACGCAGGCTGGAAAAAAGCAGTGAAACGCGCGATGGCGTGGGAAGAACACGACGAGTAATGTAAATGCCGGATGAAGCGTTTATGCCGCATCCGGTAGTCCTGAATCGTGCGGGGGCAACCCCGCACACATCAATAATCCCGCCCTTCCCCTGTGCTACACTTCGCGCCATTCCTTACTGCTTAGAGTTTGCTATGAGACGAGAACTTGCCATCGAATTTTCCCGCGTCACCGAATCTGCGGCGCTGGCTGGCTACAAATGGTTAGGACGCGGCGATAAAAACACCGCGGACGGCGCGGCGGTAAACGCCATGCGTATTATGCTCAACCAGTCAACATTGACGGCACCATCGTTATTGGTGAAGGTGAAATCGACGAAGCACCGATGCTCTACATTGGTGAAAAGTCGGTACTGGTCGCGGCGACGCGGTAGATATTGCTGTTGATCCGATTGAAGGCACGCGCATGACGGCGATGGGCCAGGCTAACGCGCTGGCGGTGCTGGCAGTAGGCGATAAAGCTGCTTCCTCAACGCGCCAGATATGTATATGGAGAAGCTGATTGTCGGGCCGGGAGCCAAAGGCACCATTGATCTGAACCTGCCGCTGGCGGATAACCTGCGCAATGTTGCGGCGGCGCTCGGCAAACCGTTAAGCGAACTGACGGTAACGATTCTGGCGAAACCACGCCACGATGCCGTTATCGCAGAAATGCAGCAACTCGGCGTACGCGTATTTGCTATTCCAGACGGCGACGTTGCGGCCTCAATTCTCACCTGTATGCCAGACAGCGAAGTTGACGTGCTGTACGGTATTGGTGGCGCGCCGGAAGGCGTGGTTTCTGCAGCGGTGATCCGCGCATTAGATGGTGACATGAACGGTCGTCTGCTGGCGCGTCATGACGTCAAAGGCGACAACGAAGAGAATCGTCGCATTGGCGAGCAGGAGCTGGCACGCTGCAAAGCAATGGGCATCGAAGCCGGTAAAGTATTGCGTCTGGGCGATATGCGCGCAGCGATAACGTCATCTTCTCTGCCACCGGTATTACCAAAGGCGATCTGCTGGAAGGAATTAGCCGCAAAGGCAATATCGCGACTACCGAAACGCTGCTGATCCGCGGCAAGTCACGCACTATTCGCCGCATTCAGTCCATCCACTATCTGGATCGCAAAGACCCGGAAATGCAGGTGCACATCCTCTGAGTGATTTGATCGATTGAGCCTTCCAGCCTTCGGGACTGGAATTTTTTTGTTCGGAGAACGAAGATAAGGCAAGTCAATCAAAACAGGAGAAAAACATGGCTGATTGGGTAACAGGCAAAGTCACTAAAGTGCAGAACTGGACCGACGCCCTGTTTAGTCTCACCGTTCACGCCCCGTGCTTCCGTTTACCGCCGGGCAATTCACCAAGCTTGGCCTTGAAATCGACGGCGAACGCGTCCAGCGCGCCTACTCCTATGTTAACTCGCCCGATAATCCCGATCTGGAGTTTTACCTGGTCACCGTCCCCGATGGCAAATTAAGCCCACGACTGGCGGCACTGAAACCGGGCGATGAAGTGCAGGTGGTTAGCGAAGCAGCTGGCTTCTTTGTGCTGGATGAAGTACCAGATTGCGAAACGCTATGGATGCTGGCAACCGGTACAGCGATTGGCCCTTATTTATCGATTCTGCAACTGGGCAAAGATTTAGATCGCTTCAAAAATCTGTCCTGGTTCACGCCGCACGTTATGCCGCCGACTTAAGCTATTTGCCACTGATGCAAGAACTGGAAAAACGCTACGAAGCAAACTGCGCATTCAGACGGTGGTCAGTCGGGAAACGGTAGCGGGGTCGCTCACCGGACGGATACCAGCGTTAATTGAAAGTGGTGAACTGGAAAGCGCGGTTGGCCTGCCGATGAATAAAGAAACCAGCCATGTGATGCTGTGCGGCAATCCACAGATGGTGCGCGATACGCAACAGTTACTGAAAGAGACCCGGCAGATGACGAAACATTTACGTCGCCGACCGGGCCATATGACAGCGGAGCATTACTGGTAAGCGGTTACTTATCGATAAACGGCACGATGAGCAAATCCGCACTCAACTTATTGATCATCCCGCGATATGCCGGCATCAAACGTTGATAAATGAGTGGTGATGACCACAGACAAGGAGGTCGCACTGCTCTTTTTGCATAATTTCCAGCAGTGTTTCCGGCATTTCTCCGCGTTCAATACGCAGTTTTGTCTTCGGCCATTGAATATTTTTCGTCAGTTTATACAGCTTGTTATCCGACTTATTCTTCAACAATTGAAGAATATCTTCTGTTGCAGGGAAGTAGATACCCGGATACAACTCGCTTAAGCCATCATCAATATGAATTAACGTCAGGTGAGCGTCATTATGTCTGGCAAGCTCCAGGGCTTTATTCACCAGTAAGGCATCTTCTTCATTCCCGGAAATTGCCACGCCAATGTGTTTATAAGCCATGTTTAACTCCTTCTAAAGCAACTCCATCAAGCTAACGAACGCAGTGATAACTCAAAAATAATCATCTCGGCCTGGCATGAGAAGGTGAAGGCCGCATCAAGCTCAACTTGCCCCTCCAGATCCTTAATCTTATAGGCCACGCTGGCCCCTTCATCTGCAGAGGATGCAGCGGCGGCAAGCTCTTTCAGTTTGGTCATAAAGGACTCTGCTTCTTCGCGGGTGGCAAAAAAGCGCGAAAACTTACTGGTACAGTTGTCGTTATCAATCACCGTACCGATATCAATCGCACATCCTTTAGTACTGCATTTATCTACGACATCTTTCATAGGGCACCTCTGTATATTCGCCTCTCTGTCGATTACGACTTAAGAATAATGCGCCGTTAAGGGAAGAACAAACAAGTAATGATCTTATGGATTACCATTTTTTTTGATATTGCTTAAGGTGAAGAGTTCAGAAGGATTTTCCGGGTATTGTCATTTGCATCGTGGAAATAACAATCCGAAAAAAATAGCAGTAAGAGATATATTAAAGGTTAATTACTTGATTTATTGTCGGCTTTATACTTCACATCCTGAGTACCTTTACCATATTTATTTTCGCCTTGTGTGCCAACAAACGCACCAAGATCGATAAGCATCATCACCAGAATCAACGTCGGGACAAAACGCCCTACCGCCCATTGCCAGACACCCGGTAAAATCGCCCAGTTACCCGCCAGTAGCATCCACGCCACAATCATCAGAAATGCCCATGCGCCGGAACGCCCGCGATCATGCAAGCGCTTAACGGTTACTGCCGCTGTTGGCCAGAGCAAGCACACAAGGCAAAACGCCGCGGTCTGAATATCGAGTAAATTTTTACCCGCCAGTGAGAAAAGCACCAGCATGCCTGCGAACCACAGGCCTATCCAAATCCAGAAATCACGGCGTCCAATACGCCCTTTAAATGAGAATAACCATTGCTGTATGGTCATGTAAGTTCCTTGATGGTTGTCTTTTCCAGGATTCTACCTTTTGACAAGGGCGACAGATATCGTTTTAATCGGAGCCAGTCATAACAAAAGGTACTGTCAATGAAGCCAGGGTGTACGCTGTTTTTTCTCTTATGTTCTGCATTAACCGTTACAACAACGGCGCATGCACAAACACCAGATACGGCAACGACCGCGCCTTATCTGCTGGCTGGAGCCCCTACTTTCGATCTCTCCATCAGCCAGTTTCGAGAAGACTTTAACAGCCAGAATCCCAGCCTGCCACTGAACGAATTTCGTGCCATCGACAGCAGTCCCGACAAAGCCAATCTCACTCGTGCTGCCAGTAAAATTAATGAGAACTTGTATGCTTCTACAGCGCTGGAGCGCGGTACCTTAAAAATCAAAAGCATTCAAATGACCTGGCTACCCATCCAGGGCCAGAGCAAAAAGCCGCGAAAGCGAAAGCTCAGGAATACATGGCAGCGGTGATCCGCACACTCACCCCATTAATGACCAAAACACAAAGCCAGAAAAAACTGCAGTCGCTACTAACGGCGGGGAAAAACAAACGTTATTACACCGAGACAGAAGGTGCACTGCGTTATGTTGTCGCGGACAACGGCGAAAAGGGGCTGACCTTCGCTGTTGAACCGATTAAGCTGGCGCTATCTGAATCGCTTGAAGGTTTGAATAAATGACAAAAAGCAAAGCCTTTGTGCCGATGAATCTCTATACTGTTTCACAGACCTGCTGCCCTGCGGGGCGGCCATCTTCCTTTATTCGCTTATAAGCGTGGAGAATTAAAATGCGACATCCTTTAGTGATGGGTAACTGGAAACTGAACGGCAGCCGCCACATGGTTCACGAGCTGGTTTCTAACCTGCGTAAAGAGCTGGCAGGTGTTGCTGGCTGTGCGGTTGCAATCGCACCACCGGAAATGTACATCGATATGGCGAAGCGTGAAGCTGAAGGCAGCCACATCATGCTGGGTGCGCAAAACGTGGACCTGAACCTGTCCGGCGCATTCACCGGTGAAACCTCTGCTGCTATGCTGAAAGACATCGGCGCACAGTACATCATCATCGGCCACTCTGAACGTCGTACTTACCACAAAGAGTCTGACGAACTGATCGCGAAAAAATTCGCGGTGCTGAAAGAGCAGGGTCTGACTCCGGTTCTGTGCATCGGTGAAACCGAAGCTGAAAACGAAGCGGGCAAAACTGAAGAAGTTTGCGCACGTCAGATCGACGCGGTACTGAAAACTCAGGGTGCTGCAGCATTCGAAGGTGCGGTAATCGCTTACGAACCAGTATGGGCAATCGGTACTGGCAAATCTGCAACTCCGGCGCAGGCACAGGCTGTTCACAAATTCATCCGTGACCACATCGCTAAAGTTGACGCTAACATCGCTGAACAAGTGATCATCCAGTACGGCGGCTCTGTAAACGCGTCTAACGCTGCAGAACTGTTTGCTCAGCCAGACATCGACGGCGCGCTGGTTGGCGGTGCTTCTCTGAAAGCTGACGCTTTCGCAGTGATCGTTAAAGCTGCAGAAGCGGCTAAACAGGCTTAAGTCTGACAGGTGCCGGATTTCATATCCGGCACTTACTTTCCTTAACTCCTCGCCTTAACGCAAAATCTCACACTCATGATCCTGGATTTCCTCGGCTGAAGCACGGTTCAGCGTCAGTAGATTTCGTTGTGTCGCCAGCAAAACAAACGAATTATCACTCTGCCGCACCATCGCCAGCCCGTAGCTTCCCATATGTTCCCGCGCCTCAGGCACTTCCTCTGCAAGCATCATAAATGGGCTGCGTTGTACCAGTTCGCTTTCCGTTACCCGACGCGCCAGGTACTCATGCCCACGCAAACCACCTGGCAGTGGCAACCAGCGGCTGCTGATGTTCGCCAGATTTTTATCCAGTTGTTCGCGCACATCAGGACGAATACAAGAGATATGAATATGAAAATGGTTTTGCGTACGCCCGGTGCGGGAGTTGATCGCCAAAGAAACCGCGCGATCGGGAACCGACTGACCGTATTTTTTGCTCATAAAATCACGCGCCTGCCAGGCCAACCAAAAGAAGTTCGGCGTTGAAGGATCGGTCAACAAAGGACTTTCAGTTCCGTTAATACGATACGTTGGCATCAACAGATATTGCAGTGGGCCATTAAGATCTTTTAAAACCACGTATCCGGCATTGGGTTTGACTTCCGCACATGGCGAAGGATTTTGATTTTGCTGCTGATTGGGCAAACATTCCTCAAGGACAATCTTACGTAATGTATCCGACTCTTCACCGGTTAATTTCCAGTAACCAATACCGGCAGCCACAACGGCGATAACTATCATCACCAAAAAAGAAGACCCGCTTTTTTCATCTTTTTTTCCCTGTACCTCAAAGAGATGCAAGGGTAACGCAAAATCGTGACAAATAAAAACCCGGTCGCGAGAAACCACCGGGTTTGATAATTATCCTGGAGAAATCAGCGTTTGCTGATCTGATCGAACGTACCGCCGTTAGCAAAATGCTCTTTTTGCGCTTTCGTCCAGCCGCCGAACTCTTCATCAATGGTGAATAACTTCAGCTTTGGAAACGCATTTTCGTACTTTTTCGCCACCTCAGCATCGCGCGGACGGTAGTAGTTTTTCGCAGCAATTTCCTGACCTTCTGGCGAGTAGAGATATTTCAGGTAGGCTTCCGCCACCTCTTTGGTGCCTTTTTTCTCGACCACTTTATCGACCACCGACACGGTTGGCTCTGCGAGGATAGACTCACTCGGCGTAACGATTTCGAATTTATCTTTCCCCAGTTCATTCGCTGCCAGCAGAGCTTCGTTTTCCCAGGCGATCAGTACATCGCCAATTCCGCGCTCGACAAAAGTGTTAGTGGAGCCGCGCGCGCCAGAATCCAGAACTTCGACGTTTTTATACAGTGCCCGAACAAAATCCTGTGCTTTTGCCTGATCGTTGTTGTTGTGATGCAGCGCGTAGCCCCAGGCAGCCAGGTAGTTCCAGCGCGCGCCACCAGAGCTTTTCGGATTAGGCGTGATCACCGAAACACCCGGTTTAATCAGATCGTTCCAGTCATGGATCTGCTTTGGATTGCCCTTACGTACCAGGAAAACAATGGTGGAAGTGTACGGTGCGGAGTTATCCGGCAGACGTTTGATCCACTCTTTATCAATCCGCCCGCGTTCCGCAATCGCGTCCACGTCATAGGCCAGAGCAGCGTGACAACATCAGCTTCAATACCGTTGATTACCGACGTCGCTTGTTTACCTGAACCACCGTGTGACTGACGAATCACCACGTTATCGCCAGTTTGCTGTTTCCAGTGGGCGCTGAATGCCTTGTTGTACTGTTCGTACAATTCGCGCGTTGGATCATATGAAACGTTAAGAAGCTGAATATCCTTTGCCATAACGCTGGTTGCCGCCAGCAAAAATGTTAACCCTACGCCCCACTTGTTCATCGCCCGACTCTCTTATGTTGTGTTGTGATGAACAAAGCGTGCCAGAAGGTTAACCAAACATTAAAGAATAAAAAAAGATTGGCTATAACTTGCAGGTATATGTTGGGGGATTAAAAAGGCGGAAGAAATCCGCCTCATATTGCTGACAAAGTGCGCTTTGTCCATGCCGGATGCGGCGCGAACGCCTTATCCGGCCTACAAAAGTTTGCAAATTCAATAAATTGCAGAATTCATGTAGGCCTGATAAGCGAAGCGCATCAGGCATTTTTGCTTCTGTCATCGGTTTCAGGTTAAAGGAATCTGCCTTTTTCCGAAATCATTAATACAGTTTTTTCGCGCAGTCCAGCCAGTCGCCTTTGAACGGACGCTTCATGTTTTCGATAGCGTCGATGATGTCGTGGTGAACCAGCTGTTCGTTCTGGATACCTACGCAACGACCGCCGTAACCTGCCAGCAGCAGATCGATAGCGTAAGCGCATACGGGAAGCCAGAATACGGTCGTAAGGCACCGGAGAACCACCGCGCTGGATGTGGCCCAGCACAGTTGCGCGGGTTTCACGACCGGTTTCTTTCTCGATGAAATGCGCCAGTTCGTCAACATCACACATATGTTCGGTAATCGCCACGATCGCGTGTTTTTTACCTTTCGCGATACCCGCTTTGATTTCGTTTACCAGGTCTTCACGGCTGAATTCAACTTCCGGAACCACAACGAATTCACAGCCACCGGCAATGGCCGCAGCCAACGTCAGATCGCCACAATAACGGCCCATCACTTCCACCACGGAAATACGCTGGTGAGAAGAAGAGGTGTCACGCAGACGGTCGATCGCTTCTACAACGGTGCTCAGCGCAGTGAAGAAACCGATAGTGTAGTCAGTGCCTTTGATGTCGTTGTCGATAGTGCCCGGCAGACCGATGCACGGGAAGCCCATTTCGGTCAGACGCATTGCCCCCATGTAGGAACCGTCACCGCCGATAACCACCAGCGCGTCGATACCACGTTTTTTCAGGTTTTCGATAGCCACGGCGCGGATGTTCTCGTCGCGGAATTCCGGGAAACGCGCAGAACCGAGGAACGTACCGCCACGGTTGATCATGTCAGAAACGCTGTAACGGTCTAGCTGTACCATACGGTCTTCATACAGACCCAGATAGCCGTCATAAATGCCCATTACTTCCAGACCTTCTGTCAGCGCAGAACGAACAACCCCGCGAATTGCGGCGTTCATGCCTGGCGCATCACCGCCGCTTGTCAACACACCGATTTTCTTAATCATGACTACCTCTGAACTTTGGAATGCAAAATGAAATCTGTTGCCGGAAGTCTTCTTGCACATCGAAGTGATCCAACGAATGTGCAAATAGTATAACAATCACTTCCTGCTGAATTGATTCAGGTCAGGCCAATGGCGGTATTTTATACACAAAATGCGGGTCTGGCTCTCTTTTATACTGATTATGAAAGCATAGACCGTTTACCCTCCCTGGGTACGACGGAACAGGGGTCCTGATGGATAATCACATCCGATCCCGGAAAACGCCGTAAAATAGCCTGCTCTACCTGATCCGCCACCATATGTGCCTGAACCAAAGGCAGAGAGTCTTCCATTTCCAAATGAATCTGAATAAAGCGGGTCGGCCCTGACTGCCGCGTGCGAAGATCGTGAGCGCCGCTAACACCCGGCCAGGAAGTCACGATATCAATAATTTCTTGCCGTTCCTCATCAGGTAATGCGCGATCCAGTAATGACTGTACCGCCTCATATCCCATGCGTAACGCGCTATATAAAATATAGATGCCGATTCCCAATGCAAACAGAGCATCGGCGCGATGCCAGCCGTACCAGGACAACCCCAGCGCCAGCAGAATTGCGCCGTTCATCATAACATCAGACTGGTAATGTAGCATATCAGCCCGCACCGCCTGGCTTTGCGTCCGGCGCACCACCCAACGCTGAAACGAGACAAGGATAATCGTACAAATTAGCGCCACAATTGTCACGATAACCCCGACGCTGGATCTGTCATCGGTGTTGGAGATATCAGATGTTGAATACCCGTCAAAAACAGGAATAGTGCTGAACCGGAGATAAACATACTTTGCGCCAGCGCCGCGAGGGACTCAGCTTTACCGTGACCAAACGAGTGATTATCGTCGGCAGGTTGCAGGGAATATCGCACCACCAGTAAATTCGTCAACGACGCGCCGATATCCACCAGCGAATCCACCAGCGCGGCGAGAATACTCACCGACCGGTATACCACCATGCAAAAATTTTAATCAGCAATAGCAGTGAAGCCATCGCCGTTGCAGCAATCGCCGCCCGACTGACCAGCCGTCCATAAGATTGATTCATAAATACTCCCGCTATCAACTGACGCTAGTATAACGGAAGCAAATCATCTGCAATGCATTAAGCAGCAGGCAAATTGAGGATAAAAAACCCCACATCATGTGGGGGAAGAACAGGGATGGTGTCTATGGCAAGGAAAACAGGGTTTACTACTGGGAACGTGAGTTGCTACTACTCAATAGCTTCAACGATGAACTTTTTTGCCATTGCGTCACGTCGCGCAACTGCTCCATTCGTTGTTGATGTTTCTCGTTTAAAACCGCTTGCTGCTCCGGCGTTAACAGGCGATACATTTGGTTGCGGACTTTTGCCATCTCAACCTGACGAGCAATTTGCTCATTCGCCATTTTTTCTGCCTGTGCGCGCACAGCGTTTTCATCAAAATTTTCTGCGGTGACAAGGCGATGCATTGTCTCCAGTTCGCTAACATTAACAGGAGGCTGTTCGTGCCGGGCCTGTTGCATAAGATCTCGCATCTGCTGACGCTGATGTTCGGTTAAACTTATGCCGTCGAACATATGGCTCTGCGTACTGCGCTGCGTAAGTTCTTCACCCGGATGCCAGTTATCGCCTGAACCGACTTCAGCAGCGTGGCTTAATGAACTGACTGCCAGCGTTGAGGCCATGACGGCAGCGGTAACTATGCGCATCATTTGCTCCCAAAATCTTTCTGTCGCGATTCAACGATAGAGAGTTTACGATTCAGGCTGCAAACATGCGTCAGGGGTGTAAAACAACGTAAAGTCATGGATTAGCGACGTCTGATGACGTAATTTCTGCCTCGGAGGTATTTAAACAATGAATAAAATCCTGTTAGTTGATGATGACCGAGAGCTGACTTCCCTATTAAAGGAGCTGCTCGAGATGGAAGCTTCAACGTGATTGTTGCCCACGATGGAGAACAGGCGCTTGATCTTCTGGACGACAGCATTGATTTACTTTTGCTTGATGTAATGATGCCGAAGAAAAATGGTATCGACACATTAAAAGCACTTCGCCAGACACACCAGACGCCTGTCATTATGTTGACAGCGCGCGGCAGTGAACTTGATCGCGTTCTCGGCCTTGAGCTGGG
>ENA-OQDE01000518-OQDE01000518.1-human-gut-metagenome-genome-assembly--contig:-NODE-518-length-22280-cov-4.413669_pt1 | contig 22280 bp, 26 predicted proteins | sample MGYA00242768_ERZ504595 | MGnify/ENA primary metagenome ERZ504595 (study PRJEB26092, sample SAMD00036307) | human gut metagenome | host: Homo sapiens | study: EMG produced TPA metagenomics assembly of... | reverse complement strand
ATCAATTCCGCACCAGAAATCGGTGCTAAAAGACTTTTATTTCCTGTTTTATCTTATCACAAACAGCGAAAATGAACAGTTTTATATTCCCCCTCAATTTTTCTCAAACTTTCCGATTGGTAATTTTCTTTCCATTGTGTTAAAATAGACACATCGTAAAACAAAACAGATTTGAAGGAGATAACTAAACATGGAAAGAAATGATCCTTGCTGGTGCGGCAGCGGCAAAAAATATAAAAAATGCCATATGCCGATCGAAGAAAAAATAAAACTGCACAGAGACAGAGGGGAAATTGTACCTTCCAGAAAGCTTTTGAAGACTCCGGCGCAGATCGAAAAGATCAAAAAAGTGCGGCTCTCAACACGGCTGTTCTGGATGAAGTTGCCGCACACATTCGCGCAGGCATGAGTACTGCTGAGATTGACAAGATCGTATATGATTTTACAACTGCACACGGTGGAATCCCGGCTCCTCTGAATTATCAGGGCTTCCCGAAAAGTGTATGCACCTCTATCAATAATGAAGTGTGCCACGGAATCCCGGATGAAAACATCATCCTGCAGGAGGGTGATATCATCAACGTCGATGTATCTACCATTCTGGACGGCTATTTCTCTGATGCATCCCGTATGTTCATGATCGGCGAAGTATCCGACCGAGCCAAACGTCTGGTGCGTGTTACAGAAGAATGTGTAGAGCTTGGTCTTGCAGCGGCAAAACCATGGGGACATCTGGGAGATATTGCAGATGCGATCAATACCCACGCACAGGCAAACGGCTACTCTGTTGTTGTTGATATCGGCGGTCACGGAATCGGACTGGAATTCCACGAAGATCCGTTTGTCAGCTATGTCACACCAAAGGGCAGCGAGATGCTGCTCGTACCCGGAATGATGTTTACCATTGAGCCGATGATCAACGAAGGCAGCCCGGACTTCTTCGTAGATGAGGACAATGACTGGACGATCTACACCATTGATGACGGACTGTCTGCACAGATCGAATATATGGTTCTCGTAAAAGAAGACGGAATTGAAATTCTTACAAAATAGTCAAAAAGCTGCGTACACAGGACCTCTCCTGCTGCACACAGCTTTTTTATTTACTTCATCAGCATATGCAGATATTTTTCATACTCGACTCCGTCATTGCGCGGAATCTCTTCTTTCACTGCATCTGTAATCGCTTTCTCGATAAAACTTCCCGCAAGTTCCATCATGGACTTCAGATTTTCTCCTCTTGCCAGTCCGCCTGCCAGCACGGAAGCAAACAGATCACCTGTTCCGGAGTAGCTTCCACCTACATACGGGAATGCTGCAAGATGTGTCTCTTTTCCCGTCACTGCCAGATTTCCCATCTTCTGGATCCCGTCTTCATTGTCACAAAACTGAATCCCTGTCACTACAACAGTTCTTGGTCCATCTTTCCTCAGGTTTTCCGCCAGCTGCCTGATCACCGTAAGAAGATGTTTTTCGTCCGTCATATTTTCAATCATCCGATAATCTGTATCCGTCAAAATACAAAGCTCCGTCAGATTTGGGGTCACAATATCCGCCATCTTCGCAAGCTCCCGCATCTTTCTGCAAAACTCTATGGAGAAGATATCAAATTTGTATCCATGATCCCCCATAATCGGATCTACAAGCAGAAAGGCTTTCTTCTTATGAAATGTCTCCGCAATATGGATCATATGACTGATCTGCTCTTCATCCGCCGCAAATCCTGTATAGATACCGTCAAACCGCGCCTCCATCTTTTCCCAGGATCGCCGAAACTGCTCCATTTCTTCCGTAAGGCTCACGCAATGATAGTCTTCATATCCTGTCTGTGCACTCAGCACAGCTGTCGGGAGCGGACACGCCTGCACGCCCATCGCTGAAAGCACTGAAATTGCTGCCGTGAGAGAACATCTCCCAAATCCTGAGAGATCGTTAATTACTGCTACTTTCTTTCCCATACTCATCCACCTGCATTTCTCTGACTGGCTTCATGATCAGAACAGAATGTTTTCCCATATTGACAACAGTCTCTCCATCCTCCACCAGATAAATGTCTCTTTCTGTCGTATAGCTCTTTTCCCAGGAGTACATCAGACGCTCCATCTTTCCTTTCATAGGCACTTCCGCCTGCCACACCGGGATTGTCACTTCCTTTAGTTCCTTACTGTTATTTAACACAACAATGATCTGTTCACCTTCCTGAAATCTTGCATAAGCAAGAACATTGGATGACCAGGAAAGCATCTTCAGAGAACCTGTACGCAGAGGCTTCTCACGCTTGTGGATCCGGATCATTTCTTTATGGAACTCTACAAGTTCTCTGTTTTCCTGTCCCCATGGATAGGTCCTGCGGCTGTCCGGATCGGTAAATCCACAGACACCTGCTTCATCTCCGTAATAAACCGTAGGTGCTCCTACCCAGGTCATCTGAACTGCCACTGCCTCCCGCATCACTGCCAGATTGATCCCTTCTTCTGCCGCTTTGCTTCCAAGCTGTGCCACTCTTCCTACAATGTGATTCGTTCTGGTCAGGAACCGGGAATGATCGTGGTTAGACAGTTCATTCATCGCCACCTGTAATGACGGGGTCAGCATGCTTGCCATAAAATGATTCATCGTATTGACAAAGTTGTCTGCATTCCCCACAAGTCTGTCCTGCGCTCATCACTGTGCTTTTCCATTCCTGTCAAGAACCAGGTCAGCGGCTCCATAAAGGCATCATAATTCATCACGCTGTCCCATTCATCGCCCTGAAGCCATTCTCCCGGATCTCCATAGTGCTCCGCCAATATCAGCGCCTGCGGATTGGCACTTTTTACAGCTTTTCTGAAATTCTCCCAGAAGATGTGATTGTATTCATTGCTGTATCCCAGATCTGCCGCCACATCCAGACGCCATCCATCGGCATTATACGGCGGCGATACCCATTTCTTTCCGATGTTTAAAATATATTCCTCCAGCGTGGGAGAATCTTCATAGTTCAGCTTCGGCAGCGTATCATGTCCCCACCATCCGTCATAGTTTTTATTATAAGGCCACGCTTCTTCTCTTTCATCAAAAAAATGAAAGAAATCTCTGTACGGGCTCTGCGCACTGACATAAGCACCTTTTTCGTATTCCGGCTGCGGTTCATAAATCCGTTCCCGGTCCATCCACTTATTGAAAGAGCCACAGTGATTGAACACTCCGTCAAGGATCACCCGCATGCCCCTTGTGTGCATCTCCTCCACCAGTTTTGCAAACAGGCGGTTGCTTGCCTCCAGATTCCGAATGTCTCCTGTCCGCTTCTGATATTTTGTGGCTCTGGTATTGTCCTTTTCTCCCTCTGAAAGAACCTCTCCTCCGTCTTCTATAATCACGCCGTAATGCGGATCGATGTAGTCATAATCCTGAATATCATACTTGTGATTCGACGGGGAAACAAACAGTGGATTGAAATAGATGACTTCAACTCCAAGCTCTTCCAGATAGTCCAGTTTATCCAAAACTCCCTGCAGATCTCCTCCATGAAATCTGCGGATATCCATTGCCGCCGGAAATTCATTCCAGTCTTTCACTTTACAGACCGGCTCTCCGATATAAACGTATTCTCCATCCTCCACATCATTGGATGGGTCTCCATTACAGAAGCGGTCTACAAAAATTTGATACATCACTGCGCCTTTTGCCCATGCCGGTGTGGAAAATCCAGGCATGATCCGGAAATTGTAATATTCCACCGGATGTTCCGATACGCCACATCGATGATAGCAGAGCTCTTCACTCTCGCTTTTTATCCGAAAATAATAAACAAACATCGTATCTGTAAGCTGCACTTCTGTTTCATAATAATCAAACACTTCCCCGGAGGACATCTTCTGCATCTGCAGTGTTTCTCCTCCTGAAATCAGACAGACCTCCTGAGCGTCATCTCTTGCCGTTCTGAATCTCAGCCTGACTTTTTCATGGATACCCGGTTCCGCAGGTATGACATAATCCGATGTCCCATCACAGAACAGCGCATTTTTATTCATATAAACCTCCTTTGGGGCAAGCCCCTTAAAATGCCTGCCCGGCATTAAAAACAGCTTGCCCCATTCTACACCTACTTCTCAAAAAGTGCTTCAAACTCACTTCTTGTAATCTTTTCTTTTTCCAGCAATAACTGGGCACAGGCTTCCAGTACAGACTGATGCTCCTCCAGAATTGCTTTTGCTTTCAGATAGCACTCATCAATGATACGTTTGACTTCCTCATCGATTGTTCCCGCCACTTTTTCACCGTATCCTCTGGATGTGTGACCAAAATCACGTCCGATAAAGACTTCATCGCTGTCATTGTCATAGTTGATCAGACCAAGACGTTCTGACATACCGAATTTGGTGATCATGGATTTTGCGATCGCAGTTGCCTGACGGATATCCTGAGATGCACCGGTTGTAATATCATCAAAGATCTGTTCTTCCGCTACACGGCCGCCGAGAGACACTGTAATCTCCTGAAGCATATGTCCCTTTGTATTGAACATATCATCGCCTTCCGGAAGCGGCATCGTATAGCCGCCTGCTCCTCCTGTCGGAACAATGGACACACTGTAGACAGGTCCCACATCCGGCAGTACATGGAAGAGGATCGCATGTCCCGCCTCGTGATATGCTGTGATCCGGCGTTCTTTTTCAGAAACCACACGGCTCTTTTTCTCCGGTCCGATCCCGACTTTGACAAACGCATGCCGGATATCGGACTGCTGAATATACACTCTGTTTTCCTTTGCAGCCAGAATCGCCGCCTCATTCAGAAGGTTTTCCAGATCTGCTCCTGTAAATCCACTGGTTGTCTGCGCAATCTGTTTCAGATCTACATCGTCTCCCAGCGGCTTGTTTCTCGCATGTACTTTCAGAATCTCTTCTCTTCCTTTGACATCCGGACGTCCAACTACCACATTTCTGTCAAACGTCCCGGACGTAAGATGGCAGGATCCAAAATATCCTTCCGGTTCGTCGCCGCCATCACAATAATGCCTTCATTAACACCAAAACCATCCATCTCTACCAGCATCTGGTTCAATGTCTGCTCTCTCTCGTCATGACCGCCGCCAAGTCCGCTTCCTCTTCGTCTGGCAACTGCATCGATCTCATCGATGAAAATGATACATGGGGCATTCTTCTTCGCATCCTGGAACAGATCCCTGACACGGGACGCTCCCACACCGACAAACATCTCTACGAAGTCAGATCCCGAAATCGTAAAAAACGGAACCCCGGCCTCTCCGGCAACTGCTTTTGCAAGAAGGGTCTTACCGGTTCCCGGAGGTCCCTCCAGAAGCACTCCTTTTGGGATTCTTGCTCCCACCTGAACATATTTTTTCGGAGATTTCAGGAAATCGACAATCTCTGCAAGCTCTTCTTTTTCTTCCTGCAGCCCCGCAACATCTGCAAATGTCACTTTCTTATCATTTTCAGAACTCATACGGGCACGACTTTTTCCAAAATTCATTGCTTTTGCATTGGCACCGCCACTCTGTCTGTTCATCATCATCGTAATAAACATGAATCCGACAAGCATCAGCACAACCGGGAGAACCGTCGTACTCAGCACCGAATCCTGAGGGATCGCGCTTATGCGGTATTCCACATCATTTTTATCCAGCAGCTTCTGCGTCTCATTGACATCCGATACGTTGACACGTCCCGTTTCCCTGCTGTCGCGCAATGTCAGTGTGACCACTCCGGTAGGCACTGCCTTATTCTGGTTGATCACCACCTCTGTCACGTTGTCATCCTTTATCTCCTGTTCAAACTGAGTAAAAGTTATCTCCTGCCCGCGCATCTGTACACGGCTCGTCATCCATAGCACAAAAAAGATCACAGCAATAAACACAACCACTGTTGCGCCGCTTATGCCTTTATACTTCTTGTCATTCAATGATACTGCTCCTTCCTATTCCACACCTTCTACGACTCCGATATATGGAAGATTTCTATATTTCTGTGCGTAGTCCAGTCCATATCCGACTACAAATTCGTCCGGTATCTCAAATCCGACATAATCTACTTTTACATCTCTTTCTCTTCTCTCCGGTTTGTCCAAAAGAGTACAAAGCTGAATGCTCTTCGGATTTCTTTTCTTCAGAACATCGATCAGATAATACAGTGTACGTCCGGAATCAATGATGTCTTCCACGATCAGAACATCTTTTCCCTCGATGGATTCATCCAGATCCTTTGCAATTCTGACAACACCGCTGGATGTTGTCGCATCCCCGTAGCTGCTTACACACATAAAGTCCAGAGAAACCGGCACACTGATTCTTTTAGCCAGTTCACACATGAAAAATACTCCGCCTTTGAGTACACAGATCATATGGATCTGCTTTCCTGCATAATTTTCGCTGATCTGTTTTCCCAATGTTTTGATTCTTTCATTTACTTCTTCTTCTGAAACTAACACTTTAATTGTCTCTGCCATGTTTTTTATCCTCCATTATTTTGATCTCTATTATCCTTTTTGTATGTTCAGATATCTGATATCTGCTGCTCATCCGATATCCGACAACCCACAGTATCTGATGCCCCTCGGCGATCAGCAAAATCCGTTCTCTGCTTTTTGCAGGAATCTTCTCATTGATAAAATAAGATTTGAGCTTCTGCGTACCGCCCTGTCTGTTGACACCCAAAACATCCTCCGGCTGTCTCGTTCTTACGGTGAGACTATTTTTTATTATATCATAGTCAAACCATTTCGTGTAGGGGGTTTGCGGTATCTGTTCTATCGAAAAATTCTTATCTTTTTCCCAAATTGTACAGCATATTCGCAGATTCCTGTCTTTTAATCGGGTAATTCCGGGAATTATAAGTTCTTCCCGGCACTCTGTCTGTCTTTCCGCTGTCTGTTTTATCAAAAGTATTCCTTCATAATTCCTCTCTGCACAGATATTGTAGGGAAGATTTCGCTTTCTTCCGCTCTGCTTTTCAAACAACTCCGCCACTGCCGCAACGTGTACAGACACAAGATCCTTTCCTGTTCCCGCCAGATTTTCCAGACACTTCTGAATAATCCCGTTTTGGATGACCGGATCACACTGCATCCATTCATCCCGCAGAAGCAAAAGCCCCTCTTCCTCCTGCCTTACCACACATCTGCAATGCTCTTCCATTTCCCGCTCCAGATAATCTCTGATCTGATTTAACTGCTCCATCGTTTCATTCATGTGACGGACAGCCTGCCTGTTGACCTGCTCCTCCAGCATAGGAAGGATCTGATGCCGGATCCTGTTTCTGGTATATTCATCCCCGGCATTGGTCTCATCTTCACAGTAGGAAAGCTGATGTTCTTTCAGATAATACTCAATCTCCTTTCGGTTTATTCCAAGAAGCGGACGGATCATATATCCATTGACCGGCCGGATCCCGGAAAGTCCCCGGATTCCGGTTCCTCTTGCCAGATTCAAAAGCATCGTCTCTGCATTATCGTTCTGATGATGCGCAAGCGCGATCTTGGTCCCCCCATAACGGACCCGTACCTCCTCAAACGCCTTTCTTCGCACCAGACGCCCTGCCTCCTCCACAGACAGCTTTTTCTGCGCAGCGATTTCTTTTACATTCTCATGATACACAATACAGGGAACATTCCGCTCCCTGCAAAATGTTTCCGTAAACCGTTCATCTCTTTTTGCTGTTTCTCCGCGAAGTCCGTGATTCACATGCACTGCGATCACATCAAATCCGATTTTTTCCTGCAGTCTCAAAAGTACAAAAAGCAGGCATATCGAATCCGCGCCGCCCGATATCCCTGCGATTACTTTATCTTCTTTTTGCAGCATATGATATTTTTCAATAAAATTTAAAATTTTCTTTTCCATACTGTAAACTATACCGAATCCGTCCCCAAAATGCAAGTATCCTGACAATTCCAAATCCCTACTGCCAGTACTGTCATATCATCCATCGGTTCTTCTCCGGTCCAGTTTAACACCTGCTCCAGAATGTGATGTGCAAGCTCTTTGGGATTTCCGCCTGTCGTTCCACCGATGATCGTTTCCATCAGAAGGTCCTGTTCCCCAACCGGCAGAGCATCCAGTACACCGTCCGTTATCATAACAACAAAATCTCCGTCTTCCAGCGTTCTCTGCACAGATTCAATTTCAATGGAATGCATGACCCCGATCGGCAGACTGGACGACTGATACGCTCCACTTTGTTTCCTTTTTGATAAATGTAGAAGAAGCCCCTGCTTTGATCAGACGGCATTCTCCTGTATACAGATCAAACATGCTCAGATCCACCGTGGAAAAATGGATTTCCTCACGCCCCATCACCAATGTCGTATTGATCATCTGAATCGCCGCCTTTGCCGGAAATCCGGCTTCCAACAGCTCTTCCAGCAATTCCATGACAAGCGTACTCTCCCGGCATGCCTTCTCTCCGGATCCCATTCCATCGGAAAGCGCCACTGCCAGTTTTCCTCCGCCAAGCTCACGCATCATGAAATTATCCCCTGAGATCTTGTTGCAGTCCTTCCCGATCCTTGCCACACCGTAAAGTGTATAAAACACCGGGCCTTCCATGCACACAATCGTCTGATATTCTTTCCCCAGCATAAACGCCTGATCACTCTCTGCAATAAACTGTCTCCCCATCACTTCCGAGACAGCCTTTACAAGCGCTTTGATCGTAACGCAGGTATTTTTCACTGCTCTTGCGGTAAGATGTACTTCATATTTTCCTTCTCTGTTCAGGAAAAAACTGCTGTACAGTACACGAATCCCTCTCTTTTTTAAATGAGATGCCAGCTTTTTTTCCAGACGCTCGTCCGAAAATAAACTTTTTTCCAGCTCTTTCGCCGTACTGCGGAGCATATCCGCAAACGTATCCATCTGGACCGCGCATCCTTCCCTGCCAAGTACGATCCGGTTATTCCACATCATATTCTGTCTTGCATCGTGAAATGCACTCAGCATCTCCTGTAAAAATGCTTCCCACCGCAGACACCTCTGCTGAAGCTTCCTTTTTGTTTCTGTATTCAGTTCACTCCCGTAATGATCGATGGCAGATAAAACTTCATATCCCATCTGATAGGTATGTACAAAATCCTCTTCCCAGCACCAGGAACATTTTTCACAGCTTTTGCAGGCTCTTTCTTTTGTCCGGTCAAACATATCCTCAATCTCCTCATTGGAAAATGCGGATTTCTTTTCCTCCAGATGAAGAAATGTCCGGGAAGCTGTTTGATAGAATCTGCGTATTTTTCAATCTGCGTCACATAGGGCTGGTGTGCAGTGCCTGTCCATTTTTCATGGCGATGTCCTCCTAGTTCTTATGTATGTAATATTAGAACATGCAAAAAGCCCCAGGAATTTCCCGGAGCTTCTCTTTCGTATCGTCACTATTTTGCCGGCTTGAAAATGATCTCATTCGGATCCACCAGCCTAATTTTTCTTCTGCAATCTCTTTCACGTAATCGTCTGTCTTCACATACGCTTCGTATGCTTCCACTTCCTTTGCACGCTTTTTCTCTTCTTTAATCTGTGCTTCCAGTTCTGCTTCCTGCTTCTTGTACTGTGCGTTTCTGCTGCGCAGAGATACTGCATTCACTGCAAGTACGCCTACCAGCAATACAAGAATCATACTGATCAGCATCATACTTTTTTTATGATACCGCCATGCAGAATTCGTCTTCCGGCTTTTTGATCTGCCAGCGACTTCTTTTTCTGAATCGCCATGACACTCACCCTATCAAATCTAACTTCTATTTCCATCCTGCCTACAAATAAATTTGCCTGACACAAGTATTCTATCTGCTTTTTTCTCTTTTTTCAAGTTATTCAGCCGTTTTAATCAAGATTTCCTTGTTTTTATGTTTTTTTCAATTTCCTGAAAATTCGTTTCAACAAATGCTGCACCCCAACAGCAGTCAGCAGCCCGGCTGCGATTCCCAGAACAAAGAACCAGCGGATACTTCCATAAGTCGTACAATACATCTGACGAAACACATACGCGCTCACCAACAGCCAAAAGCCGATATCCTCCACACCGACTGCCAGCGGATGATGCCGCACGAGTCTTCGTATCAGCAGCAGAATCTGATAACCGCAAAAAAGTACCATCCCGTAAGCGCCGCATAGAAAAAAATCACAACTTCTGTTTCAATTCCGAGCATCATAATAACGCCTACTTAAATAGTTTTGACAGAAAGCTCTCATTTTGCCCGCCCTGATTCACTCCAGAATAAGCAATACTGTCAATATTCCGGAAAGGTCTACTTCTCCCTTCTCAACACTGAGCCGGTTCACATGGAGGTCTGTGCCTTTCACCATAAGCATCCCCTGCTCTGTCTCCAGAAGAATCTCATTCAGATCAAACGAGAGAACATCCAGAACTCCGGTAACCATACTTGTCTTTCTGTTATTCACGATCAGTTTATGTGCCTTCGCCGGCATTTGTCGTTCTTCCATACACTTTCCCCTTTCCTTCTGCTTTTCTATATATATGAGGGGTTGTATTATTTTATACCGGAAAAACGAATTTTTCTGTTTTATAAATAGCGGAACAGGTCTTTCGCCTCTTCTTTCTTGGTCGTATCCTGAATATCCAGCACTTCTACTTTCACCGTTTTTGTACCGAACTGAATCTCGATCACATCTCCCACTTTCACTTTTACGGATGCCTTTGCAGGCTTTCCATTCACCAGACTCTCCCTGCATCACATGCTTCGTTGGCTACGGTCCTGCGTTTGATCAGCCTGGAAACTTTTAAAAATTTGTCCAATCTCATTAATCTTTTCTCCTTCCTTCTCCTGTAACTGAAAAGAGAATACAACCGGCTTGTCCGACTGTATCCTCTTATGCATCTTTATCTGTTCGTCAATTATGCGTTTACAGCATCTTTCAGAGCTTTTCCAGCTTTGAATTTCGGAGCTTTGCAAGCTGCGATCTTCATTGTCTTTCCTGTCTGAGGATTTCTTCCTTCTCTTGCTGCTCTTTCGCTTACTTCAAAAGTACCGAATCCTACTAACTGTACTTTTTCTCCTTCTTTTAACTGCTCTGTTACTACATCAACAAAAGCTTTTAATGCTTTCTCTGCATCTTTCTTTGAAATTTCTGCCTGCTCAGCGATTGCTGCGATCAATTCTGTTTTGTTCATGGATAATTCCTCCTCTTTATTATGCTAGAATGATTATTCTAAATTGGTAAAGGCCGCATGTCTCTACCCTTTACATGTCGATACCCTTATGTACTGTTATAACTGGTGAAACTGCTTTTGTCAAGCAGTTTCACAGATTTACCATGCAAAGCGGTACTGTTTACAATAACAGCAACATTTTTACATAATCTTATCAATCATTGCCAGCACTTCTTTGCCCATAGCTGCGGATTTTTCATCTGCATCAGAAAGGGAGGTTCCTTTGATACCGTAGTAGAATTTGACTTTCGGCTCTGTTCCCGATGGTCTCACACATAACCATGCATCATCGGAAAGATCATAGTACAATACGTTCGATGTCGGAAGACCTGTCGAAGATACTTCACCAGTCTGCATATCCTGGATCGTGTCTGCTTTGTAGTCTCTCGCTTTCAGCACTTTGTAGCCTGCGATCTCTGCCGGCGGATTCTTACGGAGTGTCTCAAGAATCTCCTGGATCTTTGCAAGTCCTTCGATTCCTTTGAGTGTGATAGACTGGATATCATCTTTGTAATATCCGTATCTCTCATACATCTCGATCATAGCATCCCAGAGAGTCATGTCTTTTGTCTTGTAGTAAGCAGCTGCCTCGCAGAGTGCCATTGTCGCAACGATCGCATCTTTATCCCTTGCATGTGTTCCGATCAGGCATCCATAGCTTTCTTCAAATCCAAATAAGTACTCGCCTTTTTTGCTTGTCTCAAATCCCAGAATCTGCTGTCCGATATATTTGAATCCGGTCAGAACTTCAATCAGCTGTGTTATAGTAATCTGCAATCGCATCCGCCATATTGGTTGTCACGATCGTCTTGATGAGATATCCATCCTCAGGGAGTCCTCTCAATGCGTTTCTCTGTCCGATCTCATAGTCTGCAAGAAGACATCCTGACATATTTCCTGTCAGATCGTGATATTCACCGTTTTTATCTTTTACCCGGACACCCAGACGGTCTGCATCCGGATCTGTAGCAAGCACAATGTCTGCATCCACTTCTCTTGCCAGCTTAAGTCCCAGTTCAAATGCCTCTGCCGCCTCCGGATTCGGATAAGAAACAGTCGGGAATTCGCCGTCCGGCAGTTCCTGCTCTTTGACTACGTATACGTTCTCAAAACCGAGCTCTTTTAAAATTCTGCGGGCAGGAATATTTCCCGTTCCATGAAGCGGACTGTATACGATCTTCAGATCTTTTCCAACTGCATCAATGGCATCCTGATGGATCACCTGCTTTTTCAGCTCTGCTATGTAGGCATCATCCACCTCTGCTCCGATCACTTCGTAGAGTCCGGCTGCTTTGGCATCCTCTGCCGGCATCGTCTTCATAGTCGTATAATCTGTCACTGCCTTGACTTCATCCATGATTCCTTTGTCATGAGGCGGTGTGATCTGCGCTCCATCTTCAGTATACCTTATAACCATTGTACTCCGGTGGATTATGGCTGGCTGTAATGTTGATTCCGGCAATACATCCGAGTTTTCTGACTGCGTAAGAAAGCTCCGGTGTCGGACGAAGAGAATCGAATACATAGGCTTTGATTCCGTTCGCAGCCAGGCAGCATGCCGCTTCCTGTGCAAATTCCGGTGACATCCGGCGTGAGTCAAATGCGATGGCAACTCCTTTTTCTGCGTTTCCACTCTTTAAAATATAGTTTGCCAGTCCCTGTGTTGCCTTTCTCACTGTATAAATATTCATACGGTTCGTTCCGGCTCCGATAATTCCCCGAAGTCCTGCTGTACCAAACTCTAAATCTGTATAAAAACGCTCTTTGATCTCGTTCTCATCTGATGCGATACGCTCCAGTTCTGCTTTTGTATCTGCATCAAAATAAGCATTTGTCAACCACTCATTGTATATTTCTTTGTAACCCATCTTAGGCACCTCCTGCAATATAGTATGGTTCTATTATACAACAGCCGCCTATAAATGAAAAGTGAATATATTTTCTAAAAATCGCTCTTTTTCTGCCTGCTGTCCGATTGCAGTCTGCAGTTTTTCTACACTTTTCTCCGGAATCCGCGCCTTATTGGAGTTCGAATACAGATTTGCTGTCTTCCAGAACTTCTCCGGATAAGCCAGGCAAAGTGCGAGAAATTCCTTTTCCCTGTCCTCCAGAGGACGGACGCTCTCATACATCTCCAGAATCTTTCTTCCCAGACTTCTTTCCACTGATATTTTTCCATTACCTTTCGCAGGAAATAATACAGATCCTGTACCTGTACATCCATTCTGAAATGCTCAAAATTGGTGACTGCAATCCTGCCGGAACTGATCCAGATGTTGTGATAATTATAATCTCCGTGTATCAGCTTTCCGGCTTTTAGATTGTCTTTGTACAATTCCGGATATCCGGAGCATTCCATCCGTTCTGTCACACTTTGCGCCATCTCATACATTCTCTCAAAATGTGCCAGAAAACGACGCTCAAATTCATTTTTTGTGACCCTGGAACGGATAAATGCCCGCACTTTTTTCAATTCCCGGTTGTGCCGCCTTAATTCTGACAGCATATCTCTTCCTGCAAAAGGTTTCAGTTCTATCTCTAAAACAGGTTCATGATCCGAAGCCTGAGGAATCATCTCCTGCATCTTTTCTTTTGTCCACGCACCGTCGCCAAGAATTTCTCCCCAATCCATTCTCTGATGCAAAAGTCCGAGAGCCTGTGCCGCTTCCAGCACATCCCGCTCCCTTCGTACCTCACACTCTCTTCCCGAAACCCATTTTTTCAGCATGTACTTTGTTCCATCCTGGGATACGCTAAAGAGTTTTCCCGCCTTCGTAAAGATGGGTGTGTCCACCTTCATTCCGTGTCTGGATTCCAGATAACAGAGCAAAACATACATCAGAGGTGCGCGCCCAACCGAAATTTCTGCCGGTCCAAGCAGCATCAGCCCCTCCTTTGTATCGCAAAAATAAGCACCCCTGGTCTTGCGGGTGCTTATCACGTCTATGTCATACTGTTCCAGAACTTCTAACTCATATTCTCTCATACTTGCCCCCTGCACTTTGCCCCGCCGAAAGCAGGCGGATTCATGACTCTTTCTAATCTATGAATCCCGGTGAGCAAGTATGCTAAAAGCCAAATCTTTCTTTCACGTAATCACACAATTTTCCTTTTTGATTCCATGCCGGATCTTCGATCACCATATCCAGCAGCTCATTTAAGAGCGTTCCCAGTTCTTTTCCCGGCGCTATTCCGAGATTGATCAGATCTGTTCCTGTCACTGCCAGATCTTTTAATGTCACACATTCTTTGTTTCGCAGCGCATTTCGATACAGTTCTCTGATCTGAATGATATTTTCCAGCTTTCCTCTGCGTTCATAAGAACTCTGCGCTTTTGTATCTGCAAGCCGGACTGCCAGATAATATGGAAAGAGTTCCACCCCGATCTCATGCATGGCGCGGCGCACGTTCGCTCCGGTCGGTTCCATCCGGTAATCATGATACGCAACAAGCTTTGTTACTTTTCGAATCGTATCATTATCAAATTTCAAACGTTTCATCACTGTTTTTGCAATTTGCTCGCTGGCGATCGCATGCCCTTTGAAATGGTCTCTTCCATTTTCATCTGTGGTCTTCATTACTGGTTTTCCCATATCATGGAACAGCATGGTCAGTCTGAGGACTTTATCATTCTTTACATTCTGCAGCGCATGAACTGTGTGTGCAGCTACATCATATTTATGATGCGGCGTATTCTGCTTCACACCGACCATGTCATCCCATTCCGGAAGCACCACTTTTGTGATTCCCAGCTCACAGGCATCCTGAATCCGCTCCGGATGATCGGATACCAGCAGTTTTACCAGCTCTGCCTGAATCCGCTCTGCACTGATCTTTTCCAGATTCGGCGCCAGACTTTTGATCGCTTCTGCGGTCTCCGGCTCGATTGGAAATGCCAGCTGCGCAGAAAAACGTACTGCGCGCAAAATCCGAAGTGCATCCTCTGAAAAACGCTCCTTCGGATCACCCACACAACGGATCAGGTGATAATTCAAGTCCCTCATTCCGCCAAACGCATCCACCAGGCGCTCATCATCATTGTATGCCATGGCGTTGATCGTGAATCCCGTCTCTTTAAATCTTCCTCCAGCCGGCTTGTAAATGTCACCTCTTTCGGATGACGGCCATCCTCATACAGTCCGTCCACCCGGTAAGTGGTTACCTCAAATCCGTCTTTTCCAATCAGAACTGTTACCGTCCCATGCTCGATCCCAGTGTCTACGGTACGTCGGAAGATCCGCTTCACCTGCTCCGGCTTTGCAGAAGTCGTGATATCCCAGTCCTCCGGTTTTCTGTTCAGAATGGAATCCCGGACACAGCCGCCCACCGCATATGCATCATAACCATGTCTCTGTAAGTTTTTAATAATCAAAACTACTTTTCTTGGCAATTCTATTTTCATTGAAACTCTTCCCCTTTATTCTATGGTCTACCCTGTCTTTCCATTTCTATCTCATTTAAAATTTCAAGTTCACGTTTTTGGCAACTAAATATTATAACCTGTCTTGACTGTTCGCTCAACCATTTTAGCGTATATTTTAATCTTTTTTCGTCATAACATCCAAACGCATCATCCAGGATCACCGGAACTTCCTCGCCATACAGAATCTCAAGAGCTGCCATTCGAAGTGCAAAATAAACCTGCTCCACGGTTCCCCTGCTGACTCGTTCTGCCGGAATCCGCCGCCCTTCTGATAAAAGAATCAGTTTCAGAGAATCCTCGATCAGAAGCCTTGTATACTTTCCATCTGTTACTTTCGCAAGGATTTTTGATGCTTTTTCATTCAGTACTGTACCGAAATCTTTTGACATGGATGCCGCTGCCTTCTCCATTGCCTCGGATGCAATCTCCAGTGCCCGTGCCGTCTTTTTCAGCCTCTGCTCCTCTTCTCCGGAAAAATCCAGCTCCTCCAGCTGTTCTTTTACATTATTTAAACTGACCTGCTTTTCCTTCTGTTCCTCCCCGATGCGCTGCAGCGTCCAGTACAGCTTCTGCTTTTTCTCCCTGTAACCGGATTCCATCGTTTCTCGTTCTTTGATCCTGACACTTTTTTGTGTCTGCGCGTCTTTTATTCCCCAAATAAGAAACAAAATACTTACCGCGACTGGAATCAATGTATATACACTGTGCAAAATCACGCCGACTGCCAACAGACACATGGCTGCGATTATCTGCCAGCTGATTTTTTCTTCTCCTCTTCTGTCACATGCTCAGGTTCTCTTAAATCTGCAAGCTGTCGCTTCTTTTCCTGCATCTCTGACTCCAAACGCATCTTTTCCTGCTGAATATACTGATATTTTCGTTGAAGTGCCTGCCGTTTCTCTGCTTTTTCCGATTCCAGCTGCTTCCATTTCCGGGTGATTTCCTTTTTGCGCTGCTTTAAGTGCTCCTCTGCCCCTGCCAGATCTACTCCGCTGTTTCCTGTTTCGTAATAATTTGCTGCATAATTCTGAAGCTCTGCCGCCAGACTTTGCCCTGGTCTTGCTCCAAGCTGTCCGATCGCTGCCGTATTTTCAAACTGTTCCGCTGTCAATCCATTTAACAGCATATCCAGATCACCATGCTCCACAGAAAGTTCCTCACCGTCGTCCTCGCAGATCAGCACTGCGCCTTTTGTGTACCGGTCAAAACGCCGTTTCAGACAAAAGGTCTTCTCACCACAGGAAAACCGCATCGTTCCGGCGTATTCATTCGGATTCTCCCACGGTTCAAACCGGCTGAACGTATCATTGTGCGCCGCTTTTCCGCGCCCTCTCTCCATCCCGAAGAGCATCGCTTTTAAAAATCCGTAAATCGTGGACTTTCCGAATTCATTTTCTCCATAGAACACTTGGATCCCGTCCCGAAACACAAATCTCTGATTTGAAAATTTTCCAAAGTTTTTGATCTCAATCTCTTTTATCTTCATGCCTTCTCCTACTGCCGGTTTGCCATCAATGCCTGAATTCCTTCACAAAGCGCCTCATACTCTACGCTTCCTGTCTCACATCCCCCAAACGCTTCAATGTATTTTCCGATCAGATTCTCCTGATTTGCCTTCCACAGTTCTTCAAAATCATAATCCGGAATCGTCTCATCCACAATTTCCAGAATATTCCCATATCTATCCTTGGAACCCGTATCAAATTCAATATCCGGATCCCTCTTTCCCGTCAGAATGAATTTGTAGAGATTCTCTCTTCCATGCTCCTGAATCTGTCCCCGGATCAGTTCCCGCACTTCTGCATTTCCCATCCGGCTCTCTGTCTCGAGCACCAAATGCAGATATTCCCGTTTTGCCAGTGGTACAAATTCAAATCTAGTGCCTCTTTCTGAAATCTCTCCCCTGATAAATCCATGCTTTCCTGTATCATTCTTATCGGTCGGTTCCAATGCACCCGCATATGCTGCAAGTCCCGGGATCACCTGCTGCGGCTTGTGGATATGCCCCATGGCAATATAGTCGAATCCGCTTTTTTCCAACAGACTTTTCTGTATCGGAAGATGTTTTTCATCTCCGCCGTGAACCAGAAGAATCTCATACTTTGCGTCTCCTTCCGCACGGATCCCGCCATCAAAAGGTGTCAGTATCTCCCGTGACTCATAGCTGAATCCCGTCACTGCCACATCAAGATCCTCAAAGATCACACACTCCGGCTCTTTGTCAAACAGCGGATATACATTGCTGCTCCACTGAAAGCTCCGATAATAAGAATCCTTCTTTAAAAAATCATGGTTCCCGGCAATCAGAACAACCTTTGTCCGGGAAAGTCGGGAAAAATAATAATCCACTTCTTTTAATTCTTTCTTCAGCGGCTGTCTGTGGAACAGATCCCCCGCAATAAGAAGCAGATCCGTCTGTTCTCGCTCACAGATGTCGATCACTTCCGCAAAGGTATCCCACAATTCCTGAGGCCGCACCTTTGAATAAGTGTCTCCCGCATCCGGAGACGCACCCAGATGAACATCCGCAATGTGAATCCATTTTACCATGGTATCTCCCTCCTGTCTCTTTTATCAGCAAAGAGGGTGCTCAAAAGCACACTGCCTTTGGTCACCCTCTTTCAATTCTCTTATAGACTTCTCCCTGGAAATCTTATAAATCACAGTTATTTACAGTTCTCGGGAACGGAATCACGTCACGGATATTGGACATACCTGTCAGATACATCACACATCTTTCAAATCCAAGACCAAATCCTGCATGTCTCGTAGAACCATATTTTCTCAGATCCAGATAGAACTTGTAATCCTCCTCGTTCAGATCCATCTCTGCCATTCTTGTGCGAAGTTTTTCGAAGTCGTCCTCTCTCTGACTTCCTCCGATGATCTCTCCGATTCCCGGTACCAGACAGTCTACTGCTGCCACTGTCTTGCCGTCATCATTCTGTTTCATATAGAATGCTTTGATCTCCTTCGGATAGTCTGTCACGAATACCGGACGTTTGTAGATCTCTTCTGTGAGATAACGCTCATGCTCTGTCTGCAGATCTGTCCCCCAGGAAACTTTATATTCAAACTTGTCGTTGTTCTTCATCAGAATATCAACCGCTTCTGTGTAAGTCACTCTTGCAAAGTCTGAATTTACCACATTGTTCAAACGGTCAAGCAGTCCCTTGTCCACAAATGAGTTGAAGAAGTTCATCTCTTCCGGAGCATTCTCCAGAACATAGGAGATTACATATTTTAACATGGACTCTGCCAGATCCATATTGTCTTCCAGATCTGCAAATGCAATCTCAGGCTCGATCATCCAGAACTCTGCCGCATGTCTTGTCGTGTTGGAGTTCTCGGCACGGAATGTCGGTCCAAATGTATAAATGCTCCTGAATGCCTGTGCAAATGTCTCTCCGTTGAGCTGTCCGCTCACTGTCAGATTCGTCTCTTTTCCAAAGAAATCTTTGCTGTAATCAATGCTTCCGTCTGCACTCTTTGGTACATCTTTCAGATCCAGTGTCGTCACCTGGAACATCTCACCTGCACCTTCACAGTCACTTCCTGTGATCAGTGGTGTGTGTACATACACAAATCCTCTCTCCTGAAAGAACTGGTGGATCGCATATGCGATCATGGAACGTACTCGAAATACGGCCTGGAATGTGTTCGTTCTCGGACGTAAATGAGAGATCGTTCTCAAATATTCAAAGCTGTGACGCTTCTTCTGCAGCGGATAATCCGGTGCGGACGCTCCCTCTACTGTCACTTCGTCTGCCTGAATCTCAAACGGCTGTTTTGCCTGTGGTGTCGCTACCAGTGTACCGGTCACAATGATCGCTGCTCCGACATTCTGTCTGGAGATCTCATCAAAATTCTCCATTTTATCATGATATACCACCTGCAGAGGCTCAAAATAAGAACCGTCATTTACCACGATAAATCCAAATGTCTTGGAATCGCGAATACTGCGGATCCATCCCCCTACAGTCACTTTTTTATCCAGATACTGTTCTCTATTTTTAAATAATTCTCGAACTGTCACTAATTCCATACCGCTCACTCCTTCTTTTCAAATCTGTCTCTGCCGCAAAACGGACATTCAATAAAGGCTATTATATCATATATCCTATGCTTTTGTCCACCGGTGTATCGTGTCTGTTCCCGGACTGCACAATTCCAGAACCGTATGATCTTCACTTAATGTATACTCATATTCCAGACTGCCGCCCTCCATGACCAGATTCAGTTTCAAAATACCTTCTGCATCTTTGACAACGCCAAATGTTCCCTTTGTTTTTCCTGAGGATCCTTTGATCACAACAGTTCCGTCTTTTTTGAATGTGTATTCATTCTCATTGTCATCTTTCCAGGTTCCCAGAAGCCCGGATGCCTGTGCATCTGATATGTCAATGCACTCGATATCCGACTGAAACAATTCCATATCCTTGCCTCCGTCCAGTGACTTGAGCTTCAGACCATACCCAGTCATATCATCCTCAATCGCATACAACTGTTCTTTCTCTTCCCGTCCATCTTGATCCCCATTGTAATATTGTCATCTTCGTCAAATCCACACTCAAACGTAAGTGCTTTTCCGTCCAGTGTCCCGGTTCCATCCTCCTTCAGATCATAAACCGATTCTGTTCCGACCACATCCCACTTCTTTGCCAGAACCTTTGTCACTGCCTCACTCGGCAGAATATAGCCGTCACCAAGCTTTTCTTTCAGTTCATCAGATGCCTGATTCACTTCTTCTGTTTTCGATGCTGCCGGCTTCTCCTCTTGTTTGCTGCCCTGACATCCGGTCATCGTGATCGCTGCTGCCAGGATCAGCACTGCTGCTAATTTTTTCATATGATTCCTCTCCTGTTGATTGTTCGTTTCTCATACGCATAAGGATACCATAATCGGAGAGTTTTTTTCCATTTTGTTTCAAAAACTCTGCTAAAAAAGATAAGATTTAAACTTGAAAGAGACATAGAAAGAAACAGAAGCACAAAATGACTTTTCTCATCTCATGCTTCCGCCTTCTATTACTCTATATTCTTACTCCTGATCCTGACCTTGCCCAACAGCAACAGTTGGATTATGCAGCAATTTATGCTCCTTGCCTTTTAAAATTCCATTATATACCGTTGCCACGATCGGGTTCTCATTGGACAGCTTAATCTGTGCCATGCTGTCGATCTTGTAAATGCCTTCCAGACGGGCTTTCTTCGTCCTCGGTCCAATCGGAACCGGCTGTCCGCCCCCTGCAATGCATCCTCTCTTGCATGCCATCACTTCTACAAAGTCATAATGCACTTCTCCGTCTTTCATCCGATCCAGCAGTTCTTTGGCGCAATGCAGTCCATTTACGACTGCAATCTTTACTTCTCGCCCGTTCAGATCTACCGATGCCTCCTTGATTCCGTCCACACCGCGGATTCCGGTAAAACTGATTGCATCCAGCACTTCCGAACTGCTGTTGTTTTTCAGCCGGCGCAGAACAGCTTCTGTCACGCCACCGGTCACACCAAAGATTGCTCCTGCACCGGATGAAAGTCCAAACGGCATATCCAGCGCTTCCGGCTCAATCCGGGAAAGATCAATACCAGCTTCCTGAATCATCCGTGTTACTTCTGTTGTTGTAAGTACATAATCTACATCCTGCTTTCCTTCGGTAAAATGCTCCGGACGTTTGATCTCTGCTTTCTTTGCAGTACACGGCATGATCGAAATCACAACTGTTTTGCGGTTCTTCGTTCCTTCCTGCGCTGCCTTTTTCTCTTCTGTTCTGGCTTCTTCTTTCAGAAGCGCCCCAAACATCGCCTGTGGGGAACGGCAGGTGGAGAGATTCTTGCGAAACTGGGGATAACGGTTCTCACAGAATTTTACCCATGCCGGACAGCAGGAAGTAAACAGCGGAAGATTCTCCCCGGATTCCAGACGCTCTACCAGTCTTTTGACTCTTCCATCACGGTAAGATCTGCTCCAAAATTGGTATCATAGATTTCGTCAAATCCAATCATTCTCAGAGCTGCCACCAACCGCCCCAGCGTATTCTCACCTTTCGGAATTCCAAATTTGTCACCAATTGCCACGCGGACTGCAGGCGCAATCTGTGCGATCACACAGGTATCTTTATCTGCCAGGGCTGTCCAGACAGGAGCAATATCCTGCTTAATACTGATAGCTCCGGTCGGACATACGACCCGGCACTGTCCGCATCCCACACAGTCTGTCTGAGACATCGCCCGGTCAAATGCCGGCATTACCTGCATCTTAGAACCACGGAAGGCAAAATCAAGAATCCCAAGTCCCTGGATCTCCTCACAGGTTCTTACACAATCTCCACACAGAATGCATTTGTTGGGATCTCTCACAATACATTCTGAAGACTCATCCAACGGCAGGATTGGTTTGTGATTCTCAAATCTTACCTCGTCAATCCCCAGCTGGCGGGACAGTGTCTGCAAAGTACAGACTCCATTCTCGGTACAGGTCGTACAGTCTCTGCAGTGAGAAGAAAGCAGCAATTCGAGGATCATCTTTCTGTGATGCTGCAGCCGTGGTGTATGCGTATAGATCACCATTCCATCTCTTGGTACTTCGGAGCAGGATGCAAAAATCTTCCCTCTGTCATCTTCCACCACGCACATACGACAGGCGCCGTATGTTGACAGTTCCGAATGATAGCAGAACGTAGGAAGATCAATTCCTGA
>ENA-OQDE01000517-OQDE01000517.1-human-gut-metagenome-genome-assembly--contig:-NODE-517-length-22323-cov-5.084114_pt1 | contig 22323 bp, 23 predicted proteins | sample MGYA00242768_ERZ504595 | MGnify/ENA primary metagenome ERZ504595 (study PRJEB26092, sample SAMD00036307) | human gut metagenome | host: Homo sapiens | study: EMG produced TPA metagenomics assembly of... | reverse complement strand
GCACGGTATCAAATAATCCCCTTGCCTTTCGTATTTGCCGCCCAGTTCCTCAAATAATGATTTTGCCATTGTCTGTTACCTCCACATTCTTTTTTATTTTGAATGTCCGCAAAATCCGTCCTACATCTGTCGGACAGGACTGCGGATTATATGCAGGTGAGCAGAGAACTGAGTGAACTGGGATGGAGCGGAAACCATGAATATATGTGCCTGATCCTGCAGATTACCTATCTGAATCAGCAGAATCTTTCCACAAAGCAATCTGCCGATATATTAAGAAGAAATTTGAGGATTCTGTGAGTTTTCTTTATCAGGATGAAATTGTGGCATTTTTTGACCTTACCAGACTTGGAAAAAGTCAGGAGGAAGTAGCCGGAAAACTGGTTTATTTTATCAGGGATACTTATCTGAAAGCCGGATACAGCAGGGTGATGACAGGACATATGAGTCTGAGACGGCAGTATGTGCAGGCGAAGACGGCTCTGGATGTAGGAAGCCGTAAGAAGCCTTATCTGTGGATTCATTATTTCGGTCAGGTGGCATTGACTTATATTCTGGAACAGGCAACAAGAAGATTGCCGGGAACAATGATCTGTCATGAAGGGCTGCTGGAATTGAAGAAGCATGATGAGGAGAATCAGACTCAGTATATGGAGACATTGAGAGTGTATCTGGAGCAGCATCTCAGTGCAACTCAGGCGGCAAGGGAATTGTTTATCCACCGCAGTACGTTTCTTTACAGGCTGGACAGGATTAAGGAAATCCTGCAGTCTGAGCTGGATGATCCGGAGGAAATTTTTTATCTGGAATTGTCATTCAGGCTGCTGGAGCAGGAGCAAGAGAAAGAATAGTACGGGAACAGAATAGTGCAGATATCTGGAAAGGTCAATTATTTGTGGAGGGAGATGTTTTGATAAAAAATTCAGGTACGCTTGAGCGTACCTGAATAAATGTTAAAAGAGATATTATGTTATTTAGCTTCCTCTTCGGCAGCAGCCTCTTCTTCAGCTTCCAGAGCCGGGTCTACGTGAACGGCGGCTACGGATACAACTGCAGCTTCAAGGTCTGTCTTTAAGTCTACATCTTTGTCCTGGGCGATGGCGAGGTCTTTGACTTTGATTACGTCGCCGACTTTCATGTCACCGACATCTACCATAATTTTGTCTACCAGTGCTGATGGGAGAGCTCTGAAGGAGATTTCTTCCAGATGCTGCTGTAATACACCGGCTTCCAGTTTGTCGTGGTTTACAAGTACGATCTCTGCTACGGAATGTACTTTCTCGTTGCTTACCAGTGCCTGGAAATCTATTTCATCCACCTGTCCTTTTAACGGATTGAACTGAATCTCTTTGATCAGTACGTCATATGACTGACCATCTACATCCAGCATAATCTGGCTTCCTTTGTTACTTATCTTGAGAAGTTTCTCGACAGCAGATTTCTCGATTTTAACAGGAAGAGAACCTTCCATTTCTCTGCCAAATACGTTACCTGTAACGTAGCCTTCTCTTCTTAATCTTTTGGCCTTTGTGTCCATTGTTCTTTTTTCAGCTTTTAAAGTATTCATTTGACTTTTCCTCCATTTTACAGCTGAGGTGACACGCTTGACACTATCTTTAATTTATGAGCATCCGAAATGCTCCAGGTGGTGTTAAGTATTTTTGAGTATTCAGTTGTTTGTTCTTTATCTTTGTTACAGCTGTATTATAACGCGCTAGAAATAAAATGCAAGAGGAAAATGTGAAAAATTTGTGAAATCTTATAAATTTGGATGAGACAAATTGTGTATATCTACCTGAAATGTTATATATAGCAATTCCACAAAATAATGCAATCAAGACAGATCATCAGAGTATGGAATTTAAATAAATACAAACAAAGCCCCCGGAAGTGACTATTTTCGGGGGCTTTGCATTTAATCTAATTAATCATTAATTACAGAGTATCATTTCTTCTGATATAACCAGGCTGTTCAGCCGGGGAAACGATTTCTTTTTTATGAACGAGTTTCGCCCATTTGTCGACTACTTCATTCTCTACGTGAACACCCTCACCTACAGTAACTTCAGCGAGAACAACACTGTTTCTTACAACAGCACCTTTTTTAATGACGCATCCACGACCGATTACGGAATTCTCAACAGTACCTTCAATCTGGCAGCCGTTGGAGATTACGGAATTCTTCACATCTGCAGTATTGAAATACTGAGTCGGGCAGGAATCATTGGTACGTGTATAGATTGGCCAGTTATCATGGAAAAGTTCCTGAGCTGACTTGTAATTAAGGAGAGCCATGTTTGCAGCATAGTAACTTGGGAAGTCTGTAATGCTTGCAAAGAATCCCTTGTGTGCAACGCCGCGGATGTCCAGAGTTTCGCATTTATCATTCAGGATGTCTGCCAGTGTATACATGGAAGAAAGATTCTTGGCTTCTTTGATCAGGCTGATGAAAAGCTCTGTTTTCATAACACAGGTATCCATATAAACATACTGATTCTTCTTATTACCATGATTCGGTTCGATGGATTCCACACCTTTCTGGCGGTTCAGTCCAGAACATTACAGGTAAGATAAGCCTCTTTTGCATTATCAACAGCGTGATAAAGGAGAGTAACATCTGCACCGGACTCAACGTGTGTATGTAAAAACTGGTCAAAATCAATTGAATAAACCATATAGCTCGGGGCAATGACAACATACGGATGATTCATTCTGCTGAGGGATTCCATGTTGTCCAGATAGCAGGAGATATCGGTGTTATAGATATCATTGTCATTATTGTGCTCTGAGAAGAGAAGCTGAAGTTTGCCGCTCTTGGAGTTGATGTTGTAATGACGTCCTGTTCCAACGTGTTCTACAACAGAACGGGGTTTATTATTGATATAGACCTGAATACGGTCAATGTCGCTGTTAGTCATATTGGAGATAGGGAAGTCAATGACTCTGTATCTGCCAAGGAAGGAGAACGCACCAATCGGGCGATAATCCTGCATACCATCTACATAAATATTTCTCCCGGAAGAGCTTACGATTCCAAATGCCTTATACATATTATTCTGCCCCCTTTACGCGTTTCGCTACAAGCTCAATGTGCTCACTGTCTGCGGCACCGACAACTGCACCTTTACCGATGCGGACACCGTCAGCTACAAGTGCACGCTGAACAACGACACCTTCTTCTACAACAACACCCGCATCAGTACACTGTCGATAATTCTGGCACCTGCACCAATCTTAACACCTGTAAAGAGAACGGAATGCTTAACTTCGCCCTGAACAACACAGCCCTGTGTGATATATGCATCTTTAACATCTGCCTCTGCGCTGATGTACTGTGGAAGTGCGGTAACATCTTCTGTATAAATCTTCCAGGACGGATCACCCAGATCCAGTTCATTCTTGGAACTTAACAGATCCATGTTTGCTTCCCAGAGAGAGTCGATGGTACCAACATCTTTCCAGTATCCTTCAAATTTATATGCATAAAGAGTTCTGTTATCGTTAAGCATAGTAGGGATGATATCCTTACCGAAGTCATGGCTGGAATCCGGATTCTTGATATCAGCCATCAGCATCTTGCGGAGGAGTTTCCAGGTGAAGATATAGATACCCATGGATGCAAGGTTGCTCTTCGGATGCTCTGGTTTCTCTTCGAATTCTACGATACGTCCGGATTCATCAGTATTCATGATACCAAAACGGCTTGCCTCTTTCATCGGAACTCCGATAACTGCGATGGTTGCATCTGCCTTTGCTTCTTTGTGGGCTGCAAGCATCTTGTCATAGTTCATTTTATAAATATGGTCACCGGAAAGAACAAGAACGTATTCAGGATCAAATTTATCAATGAAATCAATATTCTGGGAGATTGCATCTGCAGTTCCGCGATATACATTCAGATTCTCATCTGCTTTCTCACGTGGAGGAAGAACGTAAACACCGCTGTTTTTAGCATCAAGACCCCAGCGTCCGCCGGCTGCCACATAACTGTTCAGCTGGATAGATTCATACTGTGTAAGTACACCTACAACATCAACGCCACTGTTGGCACAGTTGCTTAAAGGAAAGTCTACGATACGATATTTACCGCCGTATGAAACGGCCGGCTTTGCCACTTTATTGGTAAGATCATGCAGACGGCTGCCACGACCGCCGGCCAGGATCATGGCCAACATACTATTTTGTTTCATAATAGTGAACCCTCGCTTTCATTTGTTAGGTAATATTATACATTTTTTCCTGACATTTTTCCATAGGTTTCTGAAAAAAATATGTAAAAACTTTGCTACAAACTAAGTAAAATCGACGAAAAATTATACATTATATACAAATATCGAGACGAATCGCATGACAGGGGATTAAAGATATTTGTAAATTATGCTTATAACGTACCAAAATTCATTCCAGATTGCCTGCGACAATGGAATTTTGGCCTGTATGTCTCGGGATTTTGGCATATTCATGCCAAAACACCTCGCGGAATAATGCTGTGTGAACAGTAACATTTGTTCACAAATTTAAGTGAAACGGGTGGACGTATAATAGTTCTTACGCTATAATAGGTAGGAATTTATAGAAGAAACGCGTAACTGTGAAAATACTGAACAGTTACAGAGAAACAGAGGTTATCACGTGAGTAAAAGAGAAGATTATAAACGATTTATCGTATTTTGTCTGGCGAGTCTGGTGGTTCTGGCACAGGCGGCGGTCTTTGCATGGGTGTGGTATTCCGTTTACAGAGGACAGATCGACGAGCCTTTCTGGCGCAAAGGTAACTGGGTACTGATCGCAATCTACGGTCTGATGTTTGCCCTGTTTGCCAAATTGTACGGAGGACTTAAGGTTGGATATCTTAAGAGGATTGATGTATTTTATTCGCTGACACTGGCACTTTTGTGTACCAATGTGGTGGAATATCTGGAGATCACCCTGATCAACAGGTGGTTCCTGAGCGTATGGCCTATGATCGAGATGACAGGAATACAGCTGGTGCTGATCATTATCTGGATATTTGGTTCAAGGTATATCTATTCCGGACTTTACCGCGCACGCCGGCTTCTGGTCATTTACGGTGACCGGGATCCGGGGGACGACCTGATCCATAAGATGAATTCCCGAAAGGACAAATATGACATCAGCGGCAAGGTACACATCAGTGTGGGAGAAGAAAAAATCCATCAGATGATGCAGGATTATGACGGCGTGATCATCTGGGATCTGCATTCAACAGAGAGAAACCGTTATCTGAAATACTGTTTTGCACATTCTGTCCGATGCTATGTGAGTCCGAAGATTTCGGACATCATTCTTATGGGAAGTGAACGCATCCATCTTTTTGACACACCGCTTCTGGTATCCAGAAATATGGGACTGGCAGTAGACCAGCGTGCTGCAAAGAGAGTTATGGATATTCTGATCTCAGGGATCGGTATTATAATCACTTCACCGATCATGCTGATCATAGCGATTGCGGTAAAAGCATACGACAGAGGTCCGGTGTTTTATTTTCAGGACCGTCTGACATTGGGTGGAAAGCCCTTTAAGATCTGTAAATTCCGCAGTATGTGCGTAGATTCGGAGAAAAACGGTGCAAGACTGGCATCCAAGCATGATTCCCGTATCACACCGGTAGGTCATGTGCTGAGAAATCTTCATCTGGACGAGCTTCCTCAGCTTTTCAATGTATTTAAGGGAGATATGTCTCTGGTAGGTCCGCGTCCGGAACGTGAAAGTATCATGCTTGAGTATGAGAAAGAGCTTCCGGAATTCTATTATCGTCTGAAAGTTAAAGCAGGTCTTACCGGATATGCGCAGGTTTACGGTAAGTATAATACAACTCCTTATGACAAATTAAAGCTGGATCTGTTTTATATTGAGAATTATTCCTTCCTTCTGGATATCAAGCTGATCTTTATGACAGTCAAAATTTTTTTCCAGAAAGAAGTATCTGAGGGAGTAGATGACAGACAGGTAAATGCGTTGAAGGATTCCGGGAAAAACGCCGGAGTGTCAGAGAATAAAACGGAGGAATGACAATGAATAAACCGCTGGTATCTGTGATCATGCCGGTTTACAACGGAGAAAAATATATTAGAAAGGCTGTGGAATCCGTCTATGAACAGGGAGTTTCGCTGGAACTTCTGGTGATCGATGACGGTTCTACAGACCATACAGAGGAAGTCCTGTCTGCCTATGAGGGCAGAGAGGACTTTCGGTATATTAAGAATGAACAGAATATGGGAGCTGCAGGCTCCAGAAACAGAGGAGTCGGGCTGGCACAGGGAACCTACATTTCTTTTCTGGATGCAGATGACTGGTGGGAGTCAGGCAAGCTGAAAGAACAGCTGAAACGTCTGGAAGAGACTGGATACGTGCTGTGTTCTACAGGGCGGGAACTGATGAAAGCGGACGGAAGCAGTACAGGACGGACAATCCCTGTAAAAGAGAAGATCACCTACAGAGAACTTCTGAAACATAACAGCATCAACTGTTCTTCGGTAATACTCAGAAGGGATGTGGCGCGTGAATTTCCCATGGAGCATGACGACAGCCATGAGGATTATATCACCTGGCTGAAAATCCTGCGAAAATACGGCTGTGCTGCCGGAATCAACAAACCCTATCTGAAATACCGTCTCAGCGAAGGCGGCAAATCCAGAAACAAACTGAAATCAGCAGCCATGACTTACAATGTCTACAGATACGCCGGTTATGGCAGGTTCAGAAGCTGTATTTTTTTCTGTTCTTATGCTGTACATGGAATATGGAAATATTTCCATTGACCGAAATGTTAAGTTTCTATTCCATAAATCGTAAAAATATGTTATGCTTGTTGCAGTAAATATGACTTTGCGGTTAATTGCCCGTTACATTGCTGTGCGTTTTTTTGTCTGCCGGTCATCTGAAGAATCTGCAGAATGGGGTTGTATGTTCACACAGCAGAAGTCAGAAATATGATTAGAGGATAGTACTTAAATATGAAAATAAAAAAAGAGAGAGCGGCGGTGCCGTACTCCTGCCTGATTGATAACATTAAAGTTTTGCTTATCTTTCTGGTAGTATTTAACCATATTATTGCATTTAACCTTGTAAAGGTAGACACTGTAGTGAGATATGTGTGGTATGCGATCACGATTTTTCACATGCCTGCATTTGTTTTTATTTCAGGATATCTGTCAAAGAAACCTCAGAATGTGCTGAAGAATTTTAAGAACCTGCTGATCCCTTATGTTCTGGGATATACCTTAACCTGGTATTCACAGATATGGCTGGGCAGATCTGTAGATTATGAGATACTGCGTCCTACCGGAAGTGTCATGTGGTATATACTGGCACTGTTTATTTACCGCCTTACCATTGAGGCCCTGGGTAAGATAAGATTTATTGTTCCGCTCAGTATCCTGTTCGCATTATGGGCAGGAACCAGACCGGAATTTACCACATTCCTGTCATCATCAAGAATCGTGGTATTTTTCCCGTTCTTTGTTGCGGGGTATCTCTGGAAGAGTGAATATATCACAGCGATCCGTAAATTTAAGGGAAAATGGATCCTGGTGGCAATCTCCGGAGTCCTTTTGTGGGCGATACCGAATTATATGATCCAAATGAAATGGGAATTGCTATTTTCCGAGGTAATCATGGATATCAGCTCTGTGGCCTGACGGATCCTCAGGGAGTGATTCTCAGACTGCTGATGTATCTGGTATCTTTCGTAGTTGTCTATACGATGCTTGCGTTAGTGCCGGACATCAAACTGCCACTCACCTATGTGGGACGACATACAATGGGAATTTATTTCTTCCATTATCCGATCATGATCATTATGAATGGTTTATACATCCTGATGCTTCCTGCAATGAATAATGTATGGGTGCTTCTGGGAGTATCACTGGTATTTGTACTTGTACTGGGAAGTCTGCCTGTGGATCTGCTTTATACGGGTGTTCTGAATCTGATTGCATTTATCCTGATCAAGAAGGATAAGACAGTCAGAGATGAAGGTCTGGAAGAAGAGTATGACAGCGAATATGATGAATATGAACTTCTCAGAAGAAAGAAAGCCATCGCAGAGCTTGCGGCAACGCTTGATTCAGAGAGTGAGCAGGACGGACATGTGGAGAAAGTAAATATGGACGAGGATACACCGGATCATACTTCTTCCGACAGGCATGAAGGCTTCAGCAATGTGGCCGGCATGGAGCTGGAGATTGAAGAAGATAATCTGGATGATATCCTGATGAACTGATCAAAGGGGAAGAGGAGCTTTCGCTGGAAGACCTGATCCAGGAATTGGAAGCTACTACCAGAACGATGGACGACAATAAAGAACCATAAACACAAAGGAAGAGTTTTGAGATACAAAAACAGTATTTCAAGACTCTTCTTTTTGTAAAGTTAACGCGAATTTAACATTTTTGTAACGGACAGGTGACGGAAGTTGGGAAGTATGATATAATCAAAGTATCTATCATATGGAGGTTACTGTGAACGGAGTGAACAGTAACGTATGGAGCAGGAAAACTGTTCGGCAAAATAAGAATATTTTTTTCAGGGGAGTTATGACGAAAGAATGAAGAGAGTAATCACATATGGCACTTTTGATCTTTTTCATAAAGGCCACTACAATATTATCAAAAGAGCAAAAGCACTTGGTGATTATCTGATCGTAGGTGTCACAAGTGAGAGCTTTGACATTGAGCGGGGCAAACTCAATGTGCGGGACAGCCTCATTAAGAGAATCGAGAATGTGCGAAGGACGGGCTGGCAGATGAGATCATCATTGAAGAATATCAGGGACAGAAGGTCAATGACATCATTAAGTATGATATTGATGTCCTGGTGGTAGGATCTGACTGGAGAGGGAAATTCGATTACCTTAAGAACTACTGTGATGTAGTTTATCTGGAAAGGACCAAGAATATTTCCAGTACAAAGCTTCGCAGTGAAGGTGTTATCTTTAATATGGGAATCGTGACGGATAACATCCGGGATAATGATTTTGTGGAGGAATCCAAATATGTCAGCGGAGTTCATGTGGAACGTGTATTCAGCGAGGATCACGAGACTGCACAGAGATTCTGTGATAAATATGAGTTAGGTTCCTGCTGGAACAGCTATGATGAATTTCTGGCAGATGTAGATATTGTTTATATCAAGACATCGCTGAACCGGAGAGCAGAATATATTGAGCGAGCGCTGAAAAAAGGAAAATATGTGATCAGTGATTCGCCCATGACGCTTTCCTCAGAGAAACTGCGCTACCTGTTTCAGGTGGCAAGGGAGAACAATGTGGTTCTTATTGAACGGACCACACTGGTCTACCTGCGGGCGTTAATCAGCTGGTATGGCTGGTACACAGTAACCTGGTGGGAGATCTGGTAAGTGTCAAATGTGCGATCTCCCAGGATGATTTCGAGGGTGGCAGGACTTTTAATGAGACGGTCTGCACAGCTATCTGCGCAGTACTGAAACTGTTGGGAAAAAAATGCCAGGATATCAACACCAATGCGGTCCGCAATCAGGAAGGCCGTTTTGTATATGATATGATTTCCATGAAATACGCCGGTGCACTGGCGACTATTGAGATCGGAACAACGGTTGACATTGAGAATGAACTTGTGATCATCGGAAGCAACGGCAGGGTAACTATCCCTAATGACTGGTGGAACACCGGATACTTTGAAGCCAATATTTCAGGAAAAGAATTTCTGAAAAGGTACAGCTTTAACTTCGAGGGAAATGGTTTCCGCTATCTGCTGCAGGAGCTGATGATCATGATCAGAGACAAACGGACAGAATGTACCCGGCTTTTCTATGATGAGTCGGTAAGAATAATAGAAATTTTGGAAACAATCAACAGAAAGGACAATTCATGACGGAGAAACAGAAATACCTCCTGAAGCTTTTCAGGGAGGTTGATGAAATCTGCAGAGAACATAACCTCAGATACGTGCTGGCAGGAGGCTCCCTGATCGGAGCTCTCAGACATGAGGGATTTGTTCCCTGGGATGATGATGTAGACCTTTATATGCCACGTCCGGACTGGGAGAAATTTATAGAGATATGCAAAACAGAACTCCCGCCTGACAGAGAGATACAGTGTTCGGAGGTGGACAGAAACTATACAAATTCATTTCCGCGCTACGCATCCACCAATACCTGTGCCATCCATAAGAGCCAGATCATCGGGAAGGACTGCGGCGGAGAAATCATAGACATTCTTACACTGGATCCTGTTCCGGCTGACGACAAAGAATACGAGAAATATAGAACACACATGATGATCTACTCAGATCTTATCAATATTTCTGTAGGCTACAGCGACCGCTGGGAGATACCTGCATCCATGTATCTGAAGTATCTTCTTTCTTATATTTTTCTTGGCAAAAAAAGAACACTGGCAAAGCTTGAGAAGATCATGTTCTCTTATAAAGAAGAGGAATGTGACCGTTATGCCATGCGCTGGGGCGGCTGCCCATTTCTTTTGATAAGGATATGATGTTCCCTGTAAAGGAGGGCATCTTTGAGGGAAAAAAGGCAATGATTCCAAATAAGTGCAGTGACTATCTGATCTGGCATTATGGAGACGAGTGGTCATATATGCCTCCTCATGATAAGAGGGAGGGTCATGTAGCAGTGTGTGTAGATGATCTTCCTTATCAGGAGCTACGTGAAGAATACATGCCGAAGATCAATAAGGAAAGATTGCGCTGGGACAGTGTGTTCCGAAAGTTCTACAATATGCGCATTGCGAAAAAAAGCCATAAGGTCCGCCAGGATGGGCTTGCAATGAAAGCCCGCGCTGTTGCACTGGACCTGCAGAGAGCGATCGATGAATCAGGACTTAAGATCAGTGAGCTGGTGGAAAGCAGATCTTTCCGTAAGCTGAGTGCACTTTTTGGCTCTTATTATAAGAATCAGCTCAGTGCTGACTTTATCGGAAGAGAAGACTATACCAACATTTATGCTTTTTATCATCCAACACTTGTGGAGATACCTGACGATGTATTCTATGCGGCAATGCTTACTCTGTTTTATACAGAACGTGTGTCAAAGGCATATCGGATGATGCAGGTCCGTCAGCAGCTTGACCATCTGAGTCCTGAGATGGAGGGACTGAAAGAAGATATTGAGTTTTTCAGGAAAGCTGCGGATCATTATGAATTCCATCGGATAAAGGAGGCAGAACAGATCGTCAATGAGCTTCTGCAGAAATATCCGGGACATCCGGGATTTATGAAATTTAAGTGCAGGTTCCTGATGGAGGATGCGGGAGAGAACCGGATCGAAGCAGAACGTTTTCTTGATAAGGCTCTTAAGATGTTTCCTGAGGATGGTTATTTCCTGAAATATAAGGCAGATATCTTCTGGATGGATGGCGAGATGCAGAAAGCGGCAGAGCTTTATCTTCAGGTAAAGAATAAGACAACTAACGGAATTGTATGGATGGAGATGGACAGATTCTTCAGAGGATACAAATCTGAAATCCTGAAAAGCTGTGAAGAGCTTATTGCAAACCACAACAAGAAGGAGGCTCTCGCATTGATGGAGTTGTGGAGTCGTCTGATACCTGAGGATGATGATATCCAGGGAGCATTATATCTGGCAAAAACAGTGTGTGCACGTAGCAGAGCGAGATAGAGAAAGAAATCGGTGAAATCCGGCTGTGATCGGCACACAGATGATCACGCCAGTCAGTGTGGAGAAAAATCCGGGAAAAAGCAGAAAACAGATAAAATCAGATAGAACATCAGAGGAAACATCGGCTGATGATGTGAATAAAAAAGTATCAGATCCGTCAGCAGAAACTGAAGAAGTTAAAGCGCCGGCGGATATACAGGTTAAAGTTTCAGAAGAACATAAGATGTACAGGAAAGCTCTTACAAGAGCATGGAAGCGGCTGGGGTATTCCGATGAGCTTGCAGAACTGCGCACCCAGATCATCTGTACAGGTGAGGAGAGCGAACTGGAGTGGCTTGCAGAACAGGTACGAAACCGTCAGTTTCGCAGAGAAGAGAAAGCCTGCGCTTATAAGCTGGTGGGTGATGTCAGGATGAAACAGGGACAGACCAGGGAGGCTTTTGCAAATTATAAGAAAGCACTGGAATATGAGATGCCTTCTTATGTAAGAACAGAGCTGTACCGTATTTTTATCAATGATCTGAACGATGGCAGCAGACAGGCGAAAAGCTTTGGAAAGAAGACGGATATTACAGTTGTGCTTGATAAATGGCTTGATAAATATGAAAGTATTGAAGATATTAAGAAGATCGTGCAGACTGTAACTGTTAAGTGACATCAATAGAAATGGAGTAAAGAGTTGAACAAAAAACAAAAGGTGATTTTATCATTATTACAGGAAATCGATGAAATATGCCGCCGGAATAAAATAGAATATTACCTCTCTCCACGACTGACACTCTGCGCAGTGGAAGGGCATCCTTTCCCACAGAATCCCATGTTTGGAGTTGTGCTGATGAAAACTGCGGATATGGAACGCTTCCGTCTGGCAGTAGAGGATGATCCCAGAGAAAAAAGAGCACTGGAATCTATGAAAAGTCATAGATGGTTTTCCGGATTTTATCTGAGATATACAAATACAGATACCCTGTGCCTGAATCTGGATAATACCAGAGACTACGCATTTCCAGGGATAGGAGTCAGTATTTTTCCATTGAGGACACCTGTGGGTTCTGCAGCTGCAGATCACAGATTCTCTAGGGATGAGAATGCATGGACTGAACTGTGCCATATTAATTATGCGGAAAGAAACTTCAAGAGCAGAGTAAATCGTATGATAATGAGGATGCAGTGTCTGATAACCGGACGTCAGGGACAGGCAGCACATTTATATGATAAATTTATTAAACTTCATCAACAGACAGATGCAGATAAGTATATTCTTAAGAGAAGAAAACAGACAACAGTTTTCCCTGCGGAGATTTTTGCAGAGAGCAGACGGGTAATGTTAGAGGGTGTAGAGCTTCAGGTTCCTGCAAAAACAGCAGAGTACCTTACTGTAAGCTATGGTAAGAATTATAAAGATGTAAAAGAGCCTCGTTATGTTACACCTATTGCACTTGTAGTCAGTGCGAGAGTAAGTTATACACAGTTCTGGAAGGAAGCCGGAAACTTCGAGAAATATTGTAAGGAGCGAATGAAAAATGCCCGCAAGCTTGCAAGAAGTAGAAGACATAAAGACTATTTTAATGAATGCTGGGATTATGTTGAGTTCTGTGGGGAACGCATGAATATGGGTGTTGCTTATGAAAAGCAGAAGGATTATATCAAAAACCTGTATAAAAATGAAGATTACATGACACTTGAGAAGGTATTCCGTCCATACTTTAAGATGATGCAGAAGAGTCTGCAGAAAAACGAACTCTTTGCAGAGGATGAGGAGATCTTTGATATTTATATAGACGTACTGGAAAAAACAGGAAAGACAGTACAGAGGGGTAAGATCGGTACGCTGATCTGATGGGAGGAAAAATGAAGCTTTCAGATTATATTGTTACGTTTTTACAGAAAAAAGGAATCCGTCATTTCTTTGGATACCAGGGAACCATGATCGCACATCTGGTAGATTCCATTGAAAGAAATCCGGAGACAGAGAATCATTCCAGTTACAATGAACAGGGGGCAGCTTTCGCAGCCTGCGGATATGCACAGGCGAAGGAAGAATGTGCCTGCGCCTATGCTACCAGCGGACCTGGAGCCATCAATCTTCTGAGTGGTGTGGCAGATGCCTATTATGATTCCCTGCCTGTGATCTTTCTCACAGGACAGCTGAACACTTATGAGTATTCAGGAATCAAGGGGCTGCGTCAGCAGGGATTTCAGGAGACAGATATTGTGGCAATGGCGAAACCGATCACCAAATATGCTGTCCAGATACGAAACCCTGAGGACATTGTGGAGGAATTAAATAAAGCATACCATATTGCAACCACAGGACGCAGAGGACCGGTGCTTATCGACCTTCCCATGAATATTCAGAGAAGTGAAGTGGAGAACCCGGTCTATGATATGACTTTTGAGGACAAACACACAGATGTAGTCGCAGCACAGCAGGCGGCAGATACGATCCTGGAGGCACTGGAACAGGCAAAACGACCGGTGATCATGCTGGGCCATGGCGTGGACAGCAGCTTCAGCCAGCAGAAACTGATCCGCTTTGCACAGAAGAGACAGATTCCGATCATCACCAGCGTTCTGGCGAAATCAGTTCTGGGATACGACCATCCGCTGAATTTCGGGTGCATTGGCGGTGCCTATGGACATCGTTATGCAAATATGATCGCCAATGCAAAAAGCGACCTGCTTCTCTGCTTTGGTATTTCTCTGTGTACAAGACAGATTGGAACCAAGGTCCATGAATTTGCCAGAGATGCAAAGATCATACGTATAGATATTGATTCGTACAATCTTCAAAGAGATATTCATGAGAATGGTGAGAATGAGGTAAAGCTTCAGGCAGAGACAGGAGCAGTGATTGATTGTCTTGCAAAAGTGGCTGATCCTGATATAGAGGGTGTAAGTGACTGGTTGAATGTCTGCACAGAGATTAAAGAAAATCTTCAGGCAGTTGATGATGCCACACCAGAAAGATATCCGAACCGTATGATCGCAGACCTCAGTGATATGTTGGAGGATACATCTGCTATCGCAGTTGATGTGGGCCAGCACATGGTATGGAGCTATCAGTCATTTAAGAACCATGAAGGACAGAAGCTTCTTTTCTCCGGCGGTCATGGTGCTATGGGCTATGGACTTCCGGCTGCAATAGGAGCCTATTATGCAACAGGAAAACCAACTGCCTGCATTTGTGGAGATGGTGCACTCCAGATGAATATCCAGGAACTGGAGTGGGTAAAGAGAGAGAATCTTCCTGTTAAAATAATGGTAATGAATAACGAAGCACTGGGTATGATCCGTCATCTCCAGAGAGATTATTTCGACTGTCTCTTTGCAGGAACTACGGACGGCTGTGGATTTGCATCCTGTGACTTTGCAGGAGTGGCAAAGGCTTATGGCATTCCGGCACTGAGAATGCACTGTGATGCAGTGAAAGAAGAAGCACCGGAATTCCTTGAAGGTGAGGGTCCGAAACTTTTGGAAGTTATGCTGGAGCATGGAACTTTTGCATATCCTAAGACCTGTCTTGGTGAACCAATCCACAACCAGCAGCCCTATGCGCCGAAGGAAGTTTATGACAGACTGATGGGATTGTAGGAGTGAAGACTATATTTTGTTTTGGTGTATATAATTGTATATAATAATATAGAAGGAATTTTTCAGGCAGGTAGTCTGGTTCATGGGAGTGTGAAAACTTTCCCATGAAGGGAAGATGATCAGCCTGTATAATATTATAGATGAGTAATATAAAGAAGGAATACAAAATGAGCAAGGTAACAGTGATCACAGGCGGCACATCCGGAATCGGACGCGGTATTGTGGAGAAGATACTGGCAAATTCAGCAGAAGATGATCTGATCTTTGCCACTTACGCCCACAATGCACATAAGGCCAATGAATTCTGGGACAGCCTGAAACCGGAAGACCAGGAGAAGCTTATTATTCTGAAAGCGGACATGTCTTCCTATGATGATATGATGAATTTCGTCGGAGAAGTAAAAGAGAAAGCAGGACATGTAGACTGGCTGATCAGCAATGCGGGAATCAGCACTTATGATAAATTTCAGGATTACACTTTCGAGGAATGGAATAAGATTGTAAATACCAACCTGTCTGTACCTGTATTTATGATCAAAGAATTTATGCCTGTTATGACAGAAGGCGGAAGAGTACTCTTCATGGGTTCCTATGCAGGGCAGCAGGCATACTCCTCCTCTCTGGTATACGGCGTGACCAAGGCTGCCATCCACTTCCTTACCAAATCGCTGGTAAAGGAATTTGAGCCAAAAGGCATCACAGTCAATGCCATTGCCCCCGGTTTCATCCAGACGCCCTGGCATGAGAACCGCACACCGGAAAGCTACGAACGCATCAACCGCAAGATCGCACTGCACAGATTCGGTGAGATCAAAGACGTGGCAGATATGGCGTACAGTATACTTACCAATAACTACATGAATGGAAGTATTGTGGACATTCATGGTGGGTATGATTACTTCTGATAAAGTTAAAAAAAGAATCCCCGACAGATTTTTCTGGCAGAAACTTCGGTTTCTGGTGTTTCGGTTATTTTTCAGTTTGTAAATGTAACAATCTTATCATCATCCGCCACCTGAGATTCAGATTTATAGTCATTTTTCCAAACCTTACATTTGCTTTTGACAAAAGAAGAGTATTTCTTCTGTTTGACAATCTCTCCACAGGTCCATATAATGAAATACAAGACATAACTGCCAGTCTGTAGAAAGGACTGCAGTATATGACTTTATCATAGGCAGAACGAGAGCGGAGGAGAGAAAGCTGCGTATGAAAAGATTTGATGATAAGAACGGCACAGATGATAAAAAGAAGCGAAAGCGGATTCTGTTTATGGCAGGAATGATCGCAGTGATTATCATCACAGCTGCCTTATTTTATTTTAACAGTTTTGTGATGAAAACAGAGAATTCCAGAGCCAGAGATTCTCTTCTGGAATGGACAGAGCAGAATGCAGCACTTGTCGGAAGTCGGATTGATATGTACTATGATCTTCTGGAGTGTGCGGCAGATTATATCAGTGATATGCCTTTAGATAAAGCACAGACAGAGGAGATGCTGAGGGAGAAATTTCACCGTCACACAGAGAAGTTTGATTCGCTGAAGATTATCAGTGAGGATGGCCGCTGCGTGCAGGACGGACAGGCTTATTCCCTGAAAGAATACTTCCTGATGGCTATGTTAGGTAACAGGGGTCTGGCAGAAAATGGATATTCCTACGCAGATGGAGTGATATTGTCAGTACCTGTCAAAAATGAGGCACAGCAGATTAAGGGAGTGCTCTGTGGGACGCTTCCGTGCAGCAGTCTGGACGTATATGGAAAGGCAGACCGTAGAAAAGGATATGCAGGGCTTTTTGTGATAGATAATCATGGAAAATATATTGTGTCTGATGGCGGCAATGACACTTTTGATAATGATTTCCTGACCTGGCTGGAGGGGCGTGAACTGAGTCTGCCGATTTCCGATATTAAGTCCCAGATGGACAGTGGATTCCGATATTACTTTGCAATTTCAGGTGAAGATGGAGATTATATGGTGACTGCGGCACCTGTGGACGGTAAGAAGCTGTTTGCGGTAACAATGGCTGATAACAGGTATATTCATCAGGCAGGACTCAGATACCGGATATGGGTATTTGTGATTACTCTGGTGATCATCCTGAGTCTTATAGCAGTTATTGGAGTTTATCTGTATTTCCGGCGTGAGGACAGGATCGCTATCCGCAATCTGAACCGTCAGCTTATGCTGAATGAGGAAACTTACCGCATCACAGCAAGGGAGAGTGACCTGTGTGTTTTTACTTATGATGTGGAAACAGAGCAGATACAGTTTCTGAATGACAAGTATCAGAATCTGGGGCTGGATCAGTCAGAACTCAGCGTACCGGTTCTGCTTCGGAAAATCAGAGAGATTAATCCGGAAACCTGTTCTGTAATCAGGGATATATTCGCCAGGGCAGATTCTGCTGAAGCTTTGCATTCACAGAAGGTGAAGGTGTGGGCAGGAGGACGTATGCGGTATCTGCAGGTCAAGACTACGAATCTGTACGATGAATCGGGAAAAGTGTCCCGTATGGTCGGCAGTATCGAGGATGTTACGGATATGGAGAATGATATGCTCAAGCTTCAGAAGGAGGCAAGGACGGATCTTCTGACAGGTGCCATGAACAGGGCAGCGGGCACATCTGCCATAAACCGGATGCTTGTGCAGGAACTTCATCCGGGATGTGTAAATACTTTTGCTATTGTGGATCTGGATAATTTCAAAACGCTCAATGATGTCATGGGACATATGTGGGGAGACAGGGCTCTCTGCGAGGTTGTCCTAATCATGAAGAAGCATTGCAGGGCTCAGGACATCGTCTGTCGTCTGGGCGGTGATGAGTTTGTGGTATTTCTGCCGGATATGACCAGGGAAGCGGCGGAGGAGAGTCTGCGTATACTTCTGCGAAGCTGCATATTGATTATGTGAAAGAAAACCTGGAGGTAATGATCTCCGCATCTATGGGGATTGTTTTCTCAGATGGAAGAGATATCACTTTCCAGGACCTGTATGAGGAGGCAGACGGATGTCTGTATCAGGTGAAACGTACCTTCAAGGGTTCCTATCATATTTCAGACAGAGCCGACCGGGTAAAGGCAGATTAGGGAAGTTCCTGTAAAAAATATGCGATGAAATATAGGCATAAATAATAAGAAAAGACTTGACTTAGGCATGCCATGTGTGATAAACTTGACAAGCGACATGGAAGTTAGGTCTTTTTTTATGCCCGAAAAGATGACGGATACATCGTCCGGCATGAGGAAAATGACCATGCAAATGAAAACACTGGAGGTGGAAGTTGTGCGCGTTAAGATTACATTAGCATGTACCGAGTGCAAGCAGCGTAACTACAATATGACTAAGGAGAAAAAGAACCATCCTGAGAGAATGGAAACTCAGAAATATTGTAAGTTCTGCCGCAAACACACTCTGCATAAGGAAACAAAGTAATCCAAGGTAACTGGACGAAACAGTTACTCACAGAGAATTGTGAGGTCAGGCTATGCAAGGAAATGAAAAATCTGCTGGCAAGAGCCAGAAGAAGAGTTGGTTTCAGGGACTTCAGTCAGAATTCAGGAAGATTGTCTGGACAGACCGCAATGAACTGATTAAGCAGACTATCGTGGTAGTTTGCGTGTCGATCGTGCTTTGCGTACTGATCAGCGTCATGGATTCATTTATTCTCGAAGGCATTAATCTTTTAATGAAATAAGGATAAGGTGATTGTATGTCAGAAGCGAAATGGTATGTTGTTCATACTTATTCCGGGTATGAGAACAAAGTAAAAGTCGATATTGAAAAAACCATCGAAAACAGACACCTGGAAGACCAGATCCTTGAAGTTCGTGTTCCGCTGCAGGAAGTGGCTGAGCTGAAAAACGGGGCTCTGAAACAGGTTCAGAAGAAAATGTTTCCTGGCTATGTACTTCTCAACATGGTTATGAATGACGATACATGGTATGTTGTCCGTAACACCAGAGGTGTGACAGGCTTCGTTGGACCAGGGTCCAAGCCGGTACCGTTGACCGAGGAAGAGATGCTTCCTCTTGGTATCAAGAAAGAGGAAATTCAGGTCGATTTCGCAGAGGGTGATACAGTTGTTGTCACAGGCGGTGCCTGGAAAGATACCGTTGGTGTTATCACTGCCCTTAATGTGCAGAAACAGACAGCAACGATCAATGTTGAACTTTTCGGCCGCGAAACGCCGGTAGAAATTAGTTTCGCAGAAATCAAACAGATGTAACAAGCAAAGGTAACAATATCGTGGGAGGGACCATAAACCCCCGCCAATACCACATAGGAGGTGCCGAAAAATGGCAAAGAAGTAACAGGATATATCAAATTACAGATTCCGGCTGGTAAAGCAACTCCAGCACCACCTGTAGGTCCAGCTCTTGGACAGCACGGTGTAAATATCGTTCAGTTCACAAAAGAGTTCAATGCAAGAACAGCAGATCAGGGAGACTTAATCATTCCTGTAGTTATCACTGTTTATGCAGACAGAAGTTTCAGCTTCATAACCAAAACTCCGCCGGCTGCAGTTCTTCTTAAGAAAGCTGCTAAGATCAAATCCGGTTCCGGCGTACCGAACAAGACAAAAGTTGCTAAGGTTACTAAAGCTCAGGTTCAGGAAATCGCTGAACTTAAGATGAAAGACTTAAATGCAGCATCCCTTGAAGCAGCTATGAGCATGATCGCTGGTACTGCAAGAAGTATGGGAATCGAAGTAGTTGATTAATTTTAATATTAAATAGTAAGTGGGAGGGCGTTCCCCGCAAATACCACAGGAGGTTATAGAAATGAAACGAGGAAAGAAATACGTGGAAGCTGCTAAAGCAGTAGACCGCGCTACATTATATGATACCGCAGAAGCTATCAGCTTAGTTAAAAAAGCTGCAGTTGCTAAATTTGACGAAACTATCGAAGTTCATATCCGTACAGGCTGCGATGGACGTCATGCAGACCAGCAGATCCGTGGTGCAGTAGTTCTGCCACATGGTACTGGTAAAAAAGTTCGTGTTTTAGTATTCGCTAAAGATGCTAAAGCTGAAGAAGCAAAAGCAGCAGGTGCTGAATTCGTAGGAGCTGAGGATCTTATTCCGAAGATCCAGAACGAAGGATGGTTAGACTTTGACGTTGTTGTTGCAACTCCAGATATGATGGGTGTTGTAGGTCGTCTTGGTCGTGTACTTGGACCGAAAGGTTTAATGCCAAACCCGAAAGCTGGTACAGTAACAATGGACGTTACTAAAGCTGTTCACGATATCAAAGCAGGTAAGATTGAGTACCGTCTTGATAAAACCAACATCATTCATGTTCCGGTTGGTAAAGCATCCTTTACAGAGGAACAGTTAAGCGACAACTTCCAGACGCTGATCGATGCTATCGTTAAGGCTAGACCAAGCACACTGAAAGGTCAGTATTTAAAGAGCGTTGTTATTGCTCCGACAATGGGACCTGGTGTGAAGATCAACCCGATGAAATTAGCATAATAGATTTTAGCAATTTAAGACTCTCGGAGATTTCTCTGAGAGTCTTTTTGCATTTTGAGGTTGGCGGGTATGGGGACGCACAGGAAAATATTTGTTTTCTGATACGGCTGCGGAGGCAGGAATACTAAGCTTCCGGAAATTTGCTAAAACCATGCCGGAAAAATTCAAACTCGCTTCGCTCAGACAGTGAATTTTCGACATAACGTAAATTCCCGGGAAGCTAAGTATTGCTACACCTCCTGTAGATGTATCAGAAAACAAATATTTTCCTGTGCTGTACAATGGTTTCGCGGGCGGGGGAAAACGGAAAGGTATTGGATATAGGGAGAAAGATGCAATGTATGGGTGTGCAGGAATGGAAGATTACAGGATTGTGTAAGGGTGTGTTATAGTAGGGGGATGAATTAGAGATTTGTTAGATATATTTTTTCTGAGCAATGTTATAGAAGCAGACAGGAGGCGTTATTGTGGCTGGCAGGAGACGGAAAAAGAGCGGTGGAAGAAGTTATGCATGGAGATATCGGGGCAGGATTGTGGCTTGTGTGTTTGTTGAGGTGATCATTATCTGTGCGCTGGTTATCATGATCGGATGGAATAAGGGCGTGAAGGAGTGGTTTGAGCAGTTTGAGCAGCCGGTTCTGAAGGAAGTGGATATCAGTGGGATCAACAGTCCGAATGCGATCCTGATGCAGGCCAGGGGAGGTAAGATTCTGGGTGAGATTAACGGGGAGGCTCAGATTTATCCGGCTTCTATGACGAAGATTATGACTGTGATATTGGGGATTGAGAATTTTGATGATCTGGATGAGAAAATTACTCTGACGAATGAGATGTTCACCGGATTATATGAGCAGGATGCTACACAGGCAGGTTTTCAGCCGGGGGAAGAGGTTCGGGTGATTGATCTTCTCTATGGTGCGATGCTGCCTTCGGGGGCAGAGTGCTGTATTGCGCTGGCAGATACAATCAGTGGTTCAGAGGCGGATTTTGCGGAGCTGATGAATAAGAAAGCAAGGAAGCTTGGAATGGAGAATACCAATTTCTGTGACTCTACAGGACTGCATAACCCGGATCATTACAGTACGGTTAAGGATATTGCTGTTTTGATGAAGTATTGCATTAAGAATGATACGTTTCGTGAGATTGTGGAGACCTCCAGACATTCTACCGGAGTTACAAATATCCACCCGGATGGAATTACTTACTACAGTACAATGTTTAAAAATCTGTCTGATCCGACAGTCACAGGTGGAAAAATCCTCGGTGGCAAGACCGGCTATACCAGTGAGGCAGGGCACTGTCTGGTGAGTTTTGCGGAGATTGAGGGCAGGGAATATATCTTTGTTTCCGCAGGTGCTTCAGGAGCAGATGGAAATACGATTCCGCATATTCAGGATGCTGTGACTGTTTATAACAGTTGGTGCGGCGATTGAGGCGAAGATGAATAATAATAACAAATAGAATGTCAGATGTTACTGTTCACACACCAATGGTATTTAGATAAATAAAGCATATTCCGGAGATTACTTGACATTTAAAAAGAAATGCCTTGAAAAATTTATGAAATATGAAAATGGTTAAATTCTTGTTCGTTTTGCCAACGACAAATAAG
>ENA-OQDE01000516-OQDE01000516.1-human-gut-metagenome-genome-assembly--contig:-NODE-516-length-22346-cov-6.160628_pt1 | contig 22346 bp, 34 predicted proteins | sample MGYA00242768_ERZ504595 | MGnify/ENA primary metagenome ERZ504595 (study PRJEB26092, sample SAMD00036307) | human gut metagenome | host: Homo sapiens | study: EMG produced TPA metagenomics assembly of... | reverse complement strand
AGTAGGAAATCATGTCTTGATCTTCATGGCAGGATCCAGATAGCTGCGCTCCGGCAGGTAGGAGACGATTTTTTTGTCTCCATGCGGGAGTCATGCCGTCTACAAGAACCATGCCTTCTGTGGGAACAAGGAGATCGTTGATAAGCTTGATCAGCGTACTCTTCCCGCTTCCGTTAGGTCCAAGGAGCCCTACGATCTGGCCGGGGGCCAGCGCCAGATTCAGATTGGTGAGGGCGTAGTACATGTTGTTGTATTTTTTGGAAAGCCCCTTACATTCCAATATCGGCTTCATAATCAGTGTTCCTCCTTTACTGCTTCCTGGATCAGGGAGAGTGTCTCTTCGTCCCAGAAGCCAAGACTTCTCATTTTCTCAAAGAACTCCGCTATATGGCGGGAAGCCTGTTCTTTTTCATCTCTTTGAGCATCTGTTCATCCTCCGTGATAAAACGTCCGCTGGTCCGCTGTGCATATACAAGTCCGCTGCGCTCCAGTTCGGATAAAGCCTTCTGCATAGTGTTGGGGTTGACTGCGGCTTCCACCGCCAGGTCCCGCACAGAAGGAAGCTTGTCGCCGGGTTTGTAGACGCCCGATATAATGTCCTGCTGGATTCGTTCCATAATCTGCAGGTAGATGGGGCGGTCGTTATCTAAGTCCCATGGCATGTGATCACCTCACTTTTCTTGTGGAGTTTTCGGGATGTTAAGATTGAATGTATTATCTATGTAGTACAATAATACATTTAAGTGAAAATGTCAAGAAAAAAGCCGGACTAAACGCCGGCGATCTTCTCCAGAAGATCCGGATCAAAGGTCTTCTGTCTGAGCATTTCGATTTCATATTTATAAGGGGCAAAGGATTTCTTGGCCTGTGTGGGTGAGGGGACGTAGGGCGTCTCCAGGATCTTGGGCACATCCTGGAAATCCGGATGATGCACAATGTAGTTCAGGGCTTCAAAACCGATCTGCCCGAAACCAATATTGGCGTGTCTGTCCTTTGAGGCTCCTGCCGGATTTTTGCTGTCGTTGATGTGGAAGACAGCGATCTGGTCTTTGCCGATGAGACGGTCAAATTTCTCTATGACGCCGTCAAAATCGTGGATGATGTCATAGCCGCTGTCGCTTGTGTGGCAGGTGTCAAAGCAGACCCGGAGCTTGTCGCTGCATGTGACGCCGTCGTAGATGCGGGCCAGTTCGTCGCGGATCTGGCCGAGCAGCACGCCGGATTCGCCGGCCAGATACGGGGTTTTGGCGATGGCGCGCAGGGCTTCGTCGATTTGCTGGCGACCCTCGTCGGTGATGATCACCTGGAAGGCGTCCTCGAAGCGGCGGCCGCTGTCTGATTCGCGGAACGAGCGGCGGTATTCATCGTGGTAGCGGGTCAGGTTCTCGTCCACGCTGATGTCGCCGGCCTGCATGCGCCGGCGCAAGGCGTCGCCGTTGTCCCGCTCGTCGAGCACGAGTTCGCGCAGGTCGATGGGCACGCCGCGCAGCGTGTTGTGGATCACGGCGATCACGTCCTCCACCTGGCTTCGCTCAGCGTGGCATGCTGCTTGCCCTGTTGGATGCGTTTGATCTCGTGCTTGCGTTCCTTGATTTCACGGTTGAGGAGTTTGATGCGCTCGCCGGGGTCGGCGGTCAGCTGCATGCGCGCGTGCTCGATTTCCATGATGATGCTGTTGGCCTGCGCGCCGGACAGGGCGCGTGATTCGTCTTCGAGCCTGCTCAGCGCCTCGATGGCGCGGTGGGCGCGGGCCGTCAAACGGTAGAGGAATCGGTGTGAGGCCGCATCATGCGAGTTGGCGAGCCAGGCGTAGTCGCCTTCGCCTTCACGGGTCAGGTCGGCGAGGATCTGATGAGCGGCCTCGGCGAAGGTCTGGTCCTCGCGCGGCGCATATTCGCCGGCGTCGGCCAGAGCGTTCAGACTTTGCGCGAACCGCTCCTCCACGGTCTCGCGCGGCAGCTCGCCGGTGAGCGGGTCGAACGTGGAACGCAGCAGCGACACGTACAGCATCGCGTTCTGGCGCAACAGCAACCGCAGGACGCCCGTCTCATACACCGGTCGCAGCCGTTCCAGCTCCCGCATCACATCGGCCACAGCATGCCTCCCTCTGTCGTGACCGCACCATACTAGCCGATAGCCGCGAACCACACCCCGCCCGCGCCACGTCCTTCGCCCCCCACAGGGAGGGGCGCCAAGCCATGCTAAAAATCACAGACAGACTATTGCCTTTGCGGGAAATCATCGTTAGATTGGCGAGAGGAATATTGTCAATGCATACGAAACGGAAAACATCGTGACCGCACCGAACACGCCCGCCGAAACCTCTGACCAGCTCAACAAGCCCGCCAAATCCGGCAAACTGGAGGTCTCCGACCTCATCACCATCGGCGTGTTTGCGGCCCTGTACTTCGTGATGGTGTGCATCGCCACACTGGTGAGCACCCTGTTCACCGGCGGCTTCGGCTCCATCTTCCTGCCCGCCATCACGGCCCTCATCTCCGGCTGCGTGTACATGCTGCTGGCCGCACGCCTCGGCAAATTCGGCGGCATCACCGTCATGGGCGTGATCATCGGACTGTTCCTGTTCATCTCCGGGCATTTCGTGCTTTCGTTCATCGCCAGCATCGTGTTCCCGGTGGCGGCCGACCTCATCGCGCGCGCCGGCAAGTATAAGAGCAAGGCGCTACTGCTCGTCAGCTACGTGGTGTTCTCCTACGGCCTGACCGGCCCGATCCTGCCCCTGTGGTTCATGAAGGACGCCTACGTGGCGAGCCTGCAGGCGCGCGGCAAGGACGCAGCCTACATCGACGGCGTATTCGTCAACATCAACACCGGCACGTTCTTCATCTCGATGATCGCGATTCTGGTGTGCGCGGTTCTCGGCGGCTGGTTCGGCCAGCGCATGATGAAGAAGCACTTCATCAAGGCCGGTATCGCCTGATGAATCCTGCCCGCCGGACGCTCGATCCGCGCGCGAAACTCTACCTTCTGCTGGTGGCGAACCTCATGCTGTTCTTCCACGTAGGGCTCGCCACGCAAATCGTCATGGTCGTGCTGTTCCTGCTGCCCCTGCTGGCGGCCGCCCGATGGCGAACCGCGTTGAACTTCGGCGTGACCTATGCAGTACTCACCGCGCTGGGAATGCTCGACCCGATGCCCTGGGACTGCGTGGTGCATGTGTCTCCGCGCTGGCCGTGGGCGTCACGATGATGCTGCCCTGTTTCATCACCGGCGCGTATACGTTCACCACCACGTCCGCGAGCGCGTTCATCTGCGCGATGCGGCGTATGCGCGTGCCTGAGGCCGTGGTGATTCCCTGTGTGGTGGTCATCCGCTTCTTCCCGACCATCGCCGAGGATTACCGGCAGATTCGCAATGCGATGGCGTTGCGCGGCATCGCCTCCGGCGGCTGGGGGCTGGTTCGTCACCCGGCCCAATCGTTGGAATACATTCTGATTCCGCTGCTGATGAACGCCACCAATGTGGCACAGGACCTGTCGGTGGCGGCACTGACCAAGGGGCTCGGGCGTGAGGGCGAGCACACCTCGCGCACGCTGATCCGTATGACCGTGGTCGACTGGCTGGTCATGATTGTGGTCACTTTGCCGCTCGCGCTCGATATCGCGGGGGTGATCTGATGGGTGGCAACCAATCGCAGCCGAATGCAACTGCCATTATTGGGACCGGCAAGGGTGGCCCACTCGACACGTCTGCGGGAACCATCGCCTCCCGTGGCATCTCCTTTACCTATGACCATGCCGCAGAGCCGGCATTGCGCGACATCACGTTGACCGTGCCCGCAGGCGAGTGCATCGTGCTGTGCGGGGCGAGCGGCTGCGGCAAAACCAGCTATACGCGCGTTGCCAACGGGCTCATCCCCTCATTCTTCCATGGTGCGTTCGCCGGCAACCAGACCACGTGCGGGCTGGATGTGGAGACCGTGCCGATCGACCGGCTCACCCCGCTGGTCGGCAGCGTGTTCCAAAACCCGAAAACCCAGTATTTCAACGCGAACGTCACCGACGAGCTCGCCTTCCCGGCCGAAAACATAGGCTGCCGGCCGAGGACATCAATCGTCGTATCACGGCCGTGGCTGAGCGCTTTGGCATTGGCATCTGCTGCATCGCAGCATCTTCCACCTGTCAGGCGGCCAAGAGCAGCGCATCGCCGTGGCGGCGGCCACCATGCTGGGGCCCAGGGTCGTGGTATTGGATGAGCGACCAGCAATCTCGACGCGAACGCCATCGCGGACATGCGCGCCATGATCGAGCAGATGAAGGACGAAGGGCTCACCATCGTAATCGCCGAACACCGACTCGCATGGCTCAACGGCGTGGCCGACCGGTACGTGGTATTCGACGGCGGGCATATCGTGCAGGATTACGAGGCCGATGAATTCCTGTCCCTCTCCCCCGGCTGCGTGGCCGCCATGGGATTGCGGGCGTTGGACCTGCAACCGTATCGACGCCGGATTGCGGCGCTGGCTTCAAGCCCGGCCGCGGATGAGTGCACTTCGGCATTGCTCGGCACCCATAACCTCACCATCGGATACAAAGGCAAGGACGGCTTCACCCGCGCATCCCGGACCTGCGGTTCCGTGCCGGCGAAATCACCGGGCTCATGGGCAACAACGGCTGCGGCAAGACCACGCTCGTGCGCACGTTGACCGGACTCATCAAGCCTGTTTCGGGCCGCATCGAGCTCAACGGCGTGCCCGCGAAACCGCGAGACCTGACCCGCGCCGGATTCCTGGTCATGCAAGATGTCAACTACCAACTGTTCTCCGACAGCGTGCGCGAGGAACTGCTCATCGGACTCGACGAGACGGATGCCGGCATCACCGCTCAAGCCAATCAGGTCATGGCCGATCTTGACCTTGCAGCGTTCGTCGAACGGCATCCGATGAGCCTGTCCGGCGGGCAGAAGCAGCGGGTTGCCATCGGCTCGGCATTGATGTGCGGCAAGGACCTCATCATCCTTGACGAGCCCACCAGCGGACTCGACCGCTACCACATGGAGCAGGTCGGCGAACTGCTGCGGCAACTGGCGAGCCAAGCAAGGCGATTCTCGTGGTCACCCACGATGAGGAGCTCGCCGCCGGCTGGTGCGACCGCATTGTCAATCTTGGCGCCGACGATTCCGGGAACAACGGCTCGCATGCCAGTAACCCAGATGCCAGCAGCCCCAACCCTAATGCCTCTACCAATTTCGCCACCGCATCCACCCATGAAAGGAACGCGCAATGACCGCCAGCAACACCACGGATTCCACGGCCTTCGACATCACCGACTGGCTCGGTGAATGGGAAAGCTTCGAGCATTACATTGATTCGGATGACGCCGCCATCCAGCAGACCTGGGAAGCCGCCGAGCAGGCGGTGCTCGCCAACCCGAAGATGGCCCCGATGGCCGCGCGCGGCATCAGGACGTTCTGGTCGATGGCTTGCTCCACCACCAGCCCGGAGAACATCATCCATATCGGCTACTGGCGTGTGAACGAGCGGCCGCCGAATCCGGCTCCACGGACGATGCCGCGCTCGCCATCGAATGGTTCGCCGAGGACGACACCAGCCTCGACACCTACGAATACACCATCGACCATGTCATCGAGCACGGTCTCGAAGGCTCCCCCACCTTCGTGTTCCACACCACCGATCCGGCCGCCGAAGACAGCCCGTTCCGCTGGCTGCTTGCCATCAATCCGCTGCCTTCGCGCAAGGCGTTCGCCGAGGGCGGGCTGCTCAGCCACCTGCATTTCCAGTACGCCAACGATCTGCACACGCTCGTCGCCACGGATGAGGCCACCGGCACCGAGACCTTGCGCAATCCGCTTGGTACGCCACCATGTGCGCCAACGAGGGAACCGTCGAGGACCGTTGCGCCATCATCCGTGCGTTGCACCACTTGCAGTAGACCTGACAACATACGGCAGTATGGCGGCTCCCCGCTAGTGAAACTAGCATCGCTTCAGTAGCCGTGCGAGTGCAGATACTCGTCATCGAAGCCGAAATAATGGCCGATTTCGTGCAACACGGTTTTGCGGATCCGTTGGCGCAGCTCGGCCTGTGTTGAGCATACGCGTTCATGCGGCCCCTTGAACAGGGTGATGACGTCCGGTATCACGCCGCTGTAGCCCGTAGTTCGCTTCGTGATGGGTATGCCCTCATACAGTCCGAGCAGTTCACCGCACGGATTGCTCATTGTGGCCAGTTCGCGCTCATTGGGTTCGTCCGCAACGACGATGCCGACATTCTCCAGCACCCGCGCAAACCGTTCAGGCAAATCATCCAACACCTGTTCAATTGCCCGTTCAAACTCATCGTCACTGATGTGCATTCGCTCTCCACACGCGAAATGCCTTGGCACCAAGTATGTTCCAAGGCGCTGAAATCTCAGACTAGCAGGCTCAGCTGTTGCGGTTGATCTCGATGTCGGTGACGGTGAGGTTGGCCTCGTTGATCAGGTTGAAGAGGATGACTTCGGCCAGCGGACCGGGCTGCATGAAGGTGTGCTGCTTGGCTCGGAGACGTAGTCGCGACTGTCACGGTAGAAAGCGGTATCAATGCCGCCCGGATAGACGGCGACCACCTTGACACTGGTGCCCTTGTATGCGGCCTGCAGACTCTTGGTATAGCCTTTCTCACCCCACTTGGTGGCGCAGTACACGCTTTCGTTCGCGTTGCCGCGTGTGGCGGCGGTGCTCATAATCTGAGCGATTTTCACGTTCTGCTCGCCGCAGGCCTTGAGGGTTTCCACCGTCACAGAATCATGCCTTTGAGTCCCTTGAGACATTTGTCGACGTCGGCGGCCTCGTAGGCGGTGGGCACCTTGAACGAAGGCTGGCCGGCGTTGTTGATGAGCAAATCGATGTGGCCGAGCGTGGCGATATCCGCCACGGATTCCTTCACGAACGCTTCGTCGGTGATGTCGCCGACGTAGGCGCGGTAGGAGTCATCGGGCCACTGCGCGGTCAGTTCGGCCTGACGTTCGGCATTGAAGTCGACACCGGCCACCAGCCAGCCGTTGGCGATGAGCTGGCTGGCGAGCTCGTAGCCCAAGCCCAGCGCGCTGCCGGTGACGATGGCGATTTTCTTACCTGTTGTGGTTGGCATGGCAGACCTCTCCTACTACTATTCTTCGGCTACGAGTTTACTACTATTCTTCAGCTACGAGTTCGAGATACGAATCATTCCAGAGGTCTTCGTCGCGTCGGGCATGAGGAGCACGCGCTCGGGGTTGAGCGCCTCGACGGCGCCCTCATCGTGGGTGACGAGCACGATGGCGCCCTCATACTTGGCAATGGCTTCAGAATCTCCTCACGGGAAGCGGGGTCGAGGTTGTTGGTGGGCTCGTCGAGCAGCAGCACGTTGGCTCGCGAGGTGACCAGCGTGGCCAGAGCCAGACGGGTCTTCTCACCGCCGGAAAGCACGTGAGCCGGTTTCATCGCGTCGTCACCGGAGAACAGGAACGAGCCGAGAATCGAACGGGCCTGCGTGTTATCGAGCTCGGGCGCCACATGCTGCAGGTTCTCCAACACGGTGGCGTTCAGATCCAAGGTGTCGTGCTCCTGCGCGAAGTAGCCGATCTTGCAGCCGTGACCGTATTCCACGGAACCGGTGTCCGGCTCCTCGATGTGGGCCAGCAGGCGCAGCGTGGTGGTCTTGCCGGCACCGTTGTAGCCGAGGATCACCACACGCGAGCCCTTGTCGATGGCCAGGTTCACGCCGGCGAACACGATGTTGGAACCGTAGGCCTTGGAAATATCCTTGGCCATGATCGGCGTGCGGCCGCAGGGCGCGGGCTCGGGGAAACGGATGTCCGCCACCTTCTCGGCCTTCTGCGCCTCGGAGGTGTTTTCCAGCAGCTTTTCGGCACGGCGCATCATGTTCTGCGCCGCCACGGCTTGGTGGCCTTGGCGTGCAGTCGAATGCCTTGCTTCATGAGACGGTCGGCCTTCTTCTCGGCCACTTCGCGTTCGCGGCGGCGGCGCTCCTCGTCCACCACGCGCTGGTGCAGGTAGGCCTTCCAGCCAAGCGAATACATGTCGATCTGGCCGAGCTGCGCGTCCAGATGCCAGACCTTGTTCACCACTTCGTCCAGCAGTTCGGTGGAGTGGGAGATGACCAGGAAGCCGCCCTCGTACTTCTTCAAGTAGCCGCGCAGCCATTCGATGGAATCGGCATCCAAGTGGTTGGTCGGCTCGTCGAGGATCAGGGTGTCGGCATTGGAGAACAGGATGCGCGCCAGCTCGATGCGGCGGCGCTGGCCACCGGAGAGCGTGCCGAGCTGCTGCTCCATGACCTCCTGCGGCAGGCCGAGCGAGGCGGCCATGGAGATCGCCTCGGACTGGGCCGCGTAGCCGCCAGCCTTGTCGAAGTCCTGCATGGCCTTGTCGTACCGGGTCATGGCCTTGCTCATCACGTCCGGATCCGGGTCGGTCATATCCTTTTCGGCCTTGCGGATGCGGTTGATGATGGTGGCGATGTCGCGCGCGCTCATCATGCGGTCGAGCGCGGTCTGTGTGGGATCGGAGGCATGCGTGTCCTGCGGCAGGTAGCCGAGCTTGCCGGAGACGCGCACCTTGCCGGCGGTGGGCAGCATGTCGCCGGTGATCACGCGGGTCAGCGTGGTCTTGCCGGCGCCGTTGCGGCCACCAGACCGATCTTGTCTCCCTTGGCCACATGGAAGTTGGTGGGGTGAAGCAGCGTGCGCGCGCCGATCTGAATTTCAAGTCCCTGCACCTCAATAGCCATGAATAACCTACTTGCCTGTTACGAATACTGTCTCTTACCAAAGTCCGACTGTCCATCATAGCGAACACCATGCCGACCGGGCTCAGCCGACGCTCATGCGTCCATACGCAGCCGCGCAACTGATCGGCAAGGTGAAGAATGCGACGCCCGGTATGGTGATCGCGACCATGGCGCACGGTATCGAAGCTGCCATCGAAGCCGCTGTGAGCACCGAAACCGACGCCACCGACATCATGGGCGAAACCCACTAACGTACAGACAGCGATGCCCCCGCCGACAACTTCTGTCAGCGGGGGCATCGCTATGCGTTGAACGTTACAGTTCGCGCAACTGGGCGGCGATCTGGATGGACTCGACGCTGGCCTCGGCCTTGTTGCGCGTCTCCTGCCATTCGGTGGCGGGCACGGAGTCGAGCACAATGCCGGCACCGGCCTGCACGCTCGCCTCATGGTCGCGCAGGAAGCGGTGCGGATGCGATGCCATGTCCATGTTGCCGGAGAAATCGAAGTAGCCGACGGTGCCGCCGTAGATGCCGCGGTCGGCCGGTTCCAACTCGTCGATGATTTCGACTGCGCGCGGCTTAGGCGCGCCAGACAGCGTGCCGGCCGGGAACGCGGACTTGAACACATCGAATGCGGTCAGCGAGGGGTCGACCTTGCCGGTGACCGTCGAGCAGATGTGCATGATGTGGCTGAAACGCTTGATGTCCATGAGCTGCACGACTTCCACGGACTGCGGCACGCACACCTTACTCAGGTCGTTGCGAGACAGGTCGACGAGCATGATGTGCTCGCTGCATTCCTTCGGATCGGCAAGCAGCTCCTTGGCGAATTTCTCGTCTTCCTCAGGGGTGGCGCCGCGAGGGCGGGATCCAGCAATCGGGAAGGTCATCGCGTGGCCGTTGTCCACCTTGATGAGGGTTTCCGGGCTGGAGCCGATCACGTTGAAGTCGCGGCCCTGAGCGTCGGTCAACGCCATGAAATACATGTACGGGCTCGGGTTCAGCGTGCGCAACACACGGTACACGTCGAACGGGTCAGCAGGCGAATCGATGTCGAGGCGCTGGGAGATGACCACCTGGAACACGTCGCCGTCGACGATGTACTGCTTGGCTCGTTCGACGGCCTGCTCGTAGTGGCTCTTCTCGGTGCGGAAGCGCAGCTCGGGTTGGGCGACCGTTTCGTCCAGGATGTTGACGCGGGACTCGTCCGGAGCCGGGGTGGCGGCATCGCGCTGCATCTGGTCGAGTCGAGCGACGGCCTCGTTGTAGGCAGCGTCGGCGCGAGTGGATTTATCATCCACATTCACCGCATTGGCGATGAGCCATACCGAACCGGATACGTGGTCGACCACGGCGATATCGGTGGCCAGGGCAAGCACGGTCTCAGGCTGGCCGGTCTCGTCCGGAGCTTCGGCGCGCAGGGTCGGTTCCAGTGGCGGATGGCATCCCAGCCGACCGTGCCGACCAGACCGCTGGTCAGGTTCGGCAGGCCTTCCACATGCGGGGCCTTCAGAGTCTTCAACGTGGCGTGAGCGACTTCGACTACGTCACCGGTGACGGGCACGCCGACCGGGACCTTGCCCAGCCAGTCGGCCTGACCGTTGTTGGAGCGCAGCTGGGCCATCGAGTTGACGCCGATAAAACTGTAACGGCTCCACGTGCCGCCGTATTCCGCCGATTCGAGGATGAAGGTGCCGGATCGGCCGCCGGCGAGACGCTCGTAGAAGCCGACCGGGGTGAGCGAGTCGGCGAGCAGACGGCGCACAATCGGAATCACACGGTATCCGGCGTCGGCCAGTTCGTGGAACTGTTCGCGACTGGGCCAGGTGGCGCCCCACTTCAGGTGTTTGACGCTGCATTCGCTCATATTCGCTCCTTTGCTTACAACTCGATGTCTTGTTTCATAGTACGCGGTCGCTCGGCTTCCCCCAGTCAGGAAAGCCCGTTCTACTGCTCGGCCGGGCGATGGCCTTCGACCACGGGCAGGGGGCCGCCTTCGAGGAAGCAGCTGCGCTTGCCGGTGTGGCAGGCGGCACCGACTTGGTCGACTTCGACGAGCAGTGCGTCGCCGTCGCAATCCAGGGACACGCCCTTGACGTATTGCACATGGCCGGAGGTATCACCCTTGCGCCAGTATTCCTGACGGGACCGGGACCAGAAGGTCACGCGGCCGGTGGTCAGCGTACGGCGTAATGCCTCGTCGTTCATGTAGCCGACCATCAGCACCTCGCGTGTGTCGTACTGCTGGATGACGGCGGCGACCAGCCCCTTGGCATCACGCTTCAGGCGTGCGGCAATACGGGGATCGAGTTCAGTGGAATTGTCGTATGTAGTGTCTGTCATACCTATCTTCTTTTTGTGGACCACCCTCAGTCAGCTTCGCTGACAGCTCCCGGATTATGTGCGACGTGCGCATAGCGCATTGCCACGAACAATTCACTGGATTGTTCGCCCAGCGGGAGCAAGGTGTATTCGTTTAGCGAACGGTGTAGCCGTGCTTCTTGAGTTCCGCCTTGACATCGGCGATAGTCAGGATGCCGTAATGGAACACGGATGCAGCCAGCACCGCGTCGGCACCTGCTTCGATGGCGGGCGGGAAGTCCTCGACCTTGCCGGCACCGCCGGAGGCGATGATCGGAATCTTGACTTCCTTGCGCACGGCGCGAATCATCTCGAGGTCAAAGCCTTCCTTGGTGCCGTCGGCGTCCATCGAGTTAAGCAGAATCTCGCCGGCGCCAAGCTGCTCGGCGCGCTTGACCCACCAGATGGCATCAATACCGGTGGATTTGCGGCCGCCCATCGTGGTGACCTCAAAACCGGACTGCGTATGCTGCTCACCCTTTTCGCGGCGGGCATCCACGGAGAGCACCAGCACCTGGTTGCCGAAACGATCGGCCACACGGCTGATAAGCGACGGGTCGTTGATGGCCGCCGTGTTGACACCGACCTTGTCTGCACCGCAGCGCAGCAGCGAGTCGACGTCCTCGGGCGTGCGTACGCCGCCGCCCACAGTCATTGGGATGAACACCTGTTCGGCGGTGCAGGAGACCACGTCAATCATCGTGTTGCGGTGGGAGCTGGATGCGGTCACATCCAGGAAGGTGATCTCGTCGGCTCCCTGACGGTAGTATTCGGCCGCCAGCTCCACCGGGTCACCCGCGTCCTTGAGGTTCTCGAAATGCACACCCTTCACCACGCGACCGGCGTCAACGTCCAGGCACGGGATGACTCGTACCGCCAACGACATGCTTCACTCCCCTGTTCGGCTTTGCATTACAGTCCTTCAGACTACCTACCGCCCGTTACATGCGCCGCACCTGTTTCTGGAATATGAGAATCATCATATTGAGCACCGACATGGCAGCCGCTCGGCGTGAGAGAATGGCTCGTGGAAGTTGTCCGCCGAATCAAGGAGATTGGCATGGCTGTCGAAAACAGCACGGTACTGATCATCGTCAACAACTGGGGTATCGAGGAGACCGAGCTGACGCGCCCGCTGCGCGATCTCAAGGCCGCCGGCGCAAGGTGACGCTTGCCGCCACTACCTTGGACCGTGTGAGACGGTGCAGCACGACCGCTACGAAGGTGAAACGCTGACCCCGGACGCGCGCCTGTCCGACGTGCAGGCTGCCGACTACGACCTGCTGGTGGTGCCCGGCGGCACCTGCAATGTGGATCGTATCCGCGTCAATGAGGATGCGATCACGCTGGCGCAGGAGTCGCGCACGAAGGTAAGCCGATCGCCGCGATCTGCCATGGCGCGTGGCTGCTGGTCAACGCGGGTCTGGTGGCTGGCAAGACCGCCGCGCCCTGCCGCTATATCGCCGCTGATATCGAGAACGCGGGCGGCCATTACGTCGACGAGCAGCTGCACGTGGACGACGCCAACGGCTTCAAGCTCATCACGTCCCGCAAGCCCGACGATCTGGACTACTTCGTGGGCGCAATCAAGGATGCGCTGAAGTAGCTACCGCTCCTTGGCAGCGAGCTGGCCGCAGGCGCCGTCAATATCCTGACCGCGGGTGTCACGCAGTGTGGCGGTGATGCCCGCGCGGTGCAGGATCTCCAGGAACCGCTGTTCGTCTTCCGGCTTGGAGGCGGTCCACTTCGAGCCCTCGATGGGGTTGAGCGGAATCGGGTTGACGTGGGCCCAGTTGTCGCCGTAATGGTTAAGCCTCTTGGCCAGCAACTGCGCATGCTCGGCCTGGTCGTTGATGCCGCGCATCAGCGCGTATTCGATACTGACGCGGCGCTTGGAGGCCAGCCAATAATCGTGCGCGGCATCCAACACCTGCTTGGTATTGAAACGCTTGTTCATCGGCACCAGCTCGTCACGCAGTTCGTCGCTGGGGGCATGCAGGGAAACGGCCAGACGCACGGGAATGCCTTCGGCAGTGAGCTTCTTGATGCCGGGGACCACGCCCACCGTGGATACGGTGATGTTGCGCGCGGAAATGCCGAAGCCTTCGGGAGGCATGGCGGAAATCTGTCGTACGGCGGACAGCACGGAGTTGTAGTTGCCCATCGGCTCGCCCATGCCCATGAACACGATGTTGCTCAGGCGGCCCTCTCCCCCGGCCACTTCGCCGTCGCGCATCATCTTGGCGGCCACACGCACCTGTTCGATTATTTCACCGGTGGACATGTTACGGGTCAGGCCAAGCTTGCCGGTGGCGCAGAACGGGCAGCCCATGCCGCAGCCGACCTGCGAGGAGATGCACAGCGTGGTGCGGGTCGGGTATCGCATAAGCACCGATTCGATGAGGGAGCCGTCGAACAGCTTCCACAAGGTCTTGATGGTGGTGCCTTCGTCCGCCACTTGGCGGGTCACCTCGGTGATGAGCCGCGGGAAAAACGCGGCGGCGGCCTCGCTGCGCTTGGCTGCCGGAAAATCAGTGAATTCGGCGGCATTCACATCGAAATGGCCAAAGTAATGGTTGGCGAGCTGCTTGACTCGGAACTTCGGCAATCCGAGTTCGGCCGCTTTCTCGACGCGCTGCTCGGGCGTCATATCCACAAAGTGCAGCGGCGGCCTACCACGGCGGGCATGGTCCTTGGATAGCACGTCACGGAAGGCACCTGATGTGCCGCCGGGAGTAATGCCGGTTTCCGGAGTGTCAGGATGCTGTGTGGTCATGATGGGTTCGCTTCGCTCTCAATATCAGAAAATAGTCAAACATGCAATAGAAATATCAGAATCCACCATACGGCGTGCCGCATACGAATCAGATGGCCCATGTCTTAGCCCATAGCGAACGCATATTGAACGATGATTTCCCCATATATGGCATGTGGCACCGTGCGATATACACACGATGCCACATTGTTCATGCACGAGACATGCGAATCACAGTCCGGTGATCCACAGCAAGGCGCAGGTGAACGGTGCACTCATCAAAATGGAATCCACACGATCCATCACACCGCCGTGCCCCTTGAGCAGATGGCCCATGTCTTTGATACCGATATCGCGCTTGAGCATGGAAGCACACAAATCACCGAACGTGCCCACGGCACCGATGAGAATACCCGCCACGATCGGCACCCACCAACGAGTGGCCCATTTCGAGGCATCATACGTGCATGCGAATACGGCAAATGCGCCAGCCATGGCGAAGAGCATCGAGCGACAAGGCCCTCAACGGACTTCTTCGGCGAGATGCGCGGGCTGAGCTTGTGTTTGCCGAGCCAGGCACCGGCAAACAAACCGCCCGTATCGGATAGGGCGGGAAGGAACACCAGCATGATGGCGTGTGCAATCGGATGCCCATTAAAAGTCAGTGAGATGATGACGCAGCTGGCCAACAACGGAATGTACAACACGGTAAGCACGGACACAGCCACATGGCTGAGCCGGGAATGATGCTGTTCCCCGCCCTCATGATTAAACGAGGATTCGAGGCGCGCGCTGGCATCCGTGTTGGACAGTTTGCCGCAACCGCCAGAGATAGGCGGTTGCCGACGCTGATTTTTGCGCTGGCCGCGATGGCGACCAGAATAATCGACACGATGATACTCAGCGACATCGTGATGAGATGGTACGGGGAATAGTAGGTGGCAATGAGGGTGAAGGACGAGCACAGCCACAGCATAAACACCGGGAGGTGCAGGCCCACGGTGGCGAAGTCCACCCTGAGCTCCCACAGCGCCAGAATCATGAACACGACTACCAGCAGCACGAAGAGGTCGACGCTGAGCAGCAGGCACGCGACAATAAGGATGACCAGTGCCGCGCCTGTGGCGATGGCCTGCGGCATGTTGCGGCCGGTCTTCTTGTTGATCTGGTCGAGCGTCTCCTCGGCCTCTTCATGGGGTTGTTCGTTGCGTTCCATAATTCTCCGGACCTGGTCTGAATCAGACTCCATGATCTCCTTCTGCTTGGTCTCCAGCAGAGTATCGATCTCGTCGGTAACGGACTTGGTGACCTTGTCAAGATCCTTCAGCAGGCGATCGCCTTCGTCCTCACCCATCTCGCCGTCCTTGACGGCCTTGTCGATGGTTTCCTTGGTCTTACGGCGAATGTTGCGCACGGCGACCTTGCCATCCTCGGCCTTGCCCTTGGCGAGCTTGACGTATTCCTTACGACGATCCTCGGTGAGTTCCGGCATGGTCAGACGGATGACGTTGCCATCACGGTTCGGGCTGATGCCGAGATCGGAGTTGCGCAGGGCCTTTTCGACGGCACCGGCCTGGGAAGCGTCAAACGGGGTGACGGACAGGGTGCGCGGTTCGGGAACGCCGATGGAGCGACGGCCTTAATCGGGGTGGGGGCACCATAGTAGTCCACGGTGATGCCGTTGAGCAGGGCCGGGTTTGCGCGACCGGTGCGGATGCCGGAGAAGTTTTCCTTGGTGTTTTCCACGGTCTTGGCCATCTGTTCCTTGGCCTGGTCGATAAGAGACATATTCACTCCTTGTGTGTTGGTGTTCGTCAGTGTTGTTCGTCTATGAACGCTTGATTCGATTGTGGGCGTTTGCGGCTTACTCGGCCACGCGCGATTCGGCGGTGGAGACCAGCGTGCCGATTTCATCGCCGACGAGGGCGCGGGTCACGTTGCCCGGCTCTTCGAGGCCGAAGACGCGGATGCGCTTCTTGTTGTCGCGGGCCATGGACAGTGCGGAGGCGTCCATGACGGCCAGATTGTCCACGAGGGCGCGATTGTAGCTCAGGGTTTCAAAACGCTTGGCGTTCTCGTCCTTGCGCGGGTCGGCGGTGTAGACGCCGTCGACGCCGTTCTTACCCATAAGTACCTCGTCGCAGTGGATTTCGAGGGAACGCTGGATGGAAACCGTGTCGGTGGAGAAGTACGGCATGCCGGCACCGGCGCGAAAATCACCACGCGACCCTTTTCAAGGTGACGGATGGCCTTGAGCGGAATATACGGCTCGGCGACCTGTCCCATGGTGATGGCGGTCTGCACGCGGGTGGCCTGCCCCTCCTGCTCCAGAAAGTCCTGTAGAGCGAGGCAGTTCATCACCGTGCCGAGCATACCCATGTAGTCGCCACGGGAACGATCGATACCGGCCTGCTGCAGTTCGGCACCGCGGAAGAAGTTGCCGCCGCCGACCACGATGGCCACCTGCACACCCTGTTGTACGGCCGGAACGATCTCCTCGGCAATGCGACGAATCACCTGGGTATCGATGCCGACCTTGCCACCACCGAATGCTTCGCCGGACAGCTTGAGCAGAACTCTGCGCGGATTGTCGCTATCAGTCATATTGTGCCTTTCTCAAAACCGAAAGTGCGAAATTATCCGTAGACAAGCGTATCGGTTTACGACGACACCCCCTAGCAACGACACCCTTGGAATAGCGAAACGCATCCGATTATTGAATAACCGGATGGCGTTTCGTTGAAATTACGCTAAGCGCGTGGAGTAAGCCTTAGGCTCACTCCTCTTCGCCCTTGCCGACCTCGACACGAGCGAATGCGGTGGCGTTGCCACCGACTTCCTTGAACAGGTCGCCGACGGTCTTGGACGGGTCCTTGACGAACGGCTGCTCAAGCAGCACGACTTCCTTGAAGAAAGCGTTGAGACGGCCTTCGACGATCTTCGGAACGATCTTCTCCGGCTTGCCCTCGGCCAGGGACTTCTCGGTGGCCACGCGACGCTCGGACTCGACCACATCGGCCGGAACGTCCTCGCGGGTCAGCCACTTGGCGCCCATGGCGGAGATCTGCAGAGCAGCTTCGTGAGCCACGGCGGCGCCGGCCTTGTCGGTGGCGATCATGGCGACGATGCTCGGCGGCATCTCGGCGGACTTCTTGTGAGCGTAGACTTCGACGTGCTCGCCGGAGATCTTGGCGAACTGGCCGACCTTGACGTGCTCACCGAACAGGGCGGCGGCCTCTTCGACAGCCAGCTTGACGGTGGTGTCGCCAGCCTTGGCCTCGAGCAGCTCGTCAGCGGAGTTGCGTCGCGTCCACGGCGTAGCCGAGAACTTCCTCGGTGAACTCGACGAACTTCGGGGTCTTGGCCACGAAGTCGGTCTCGGAGTTCAGCTCGACGGCGTAGCCGGTCTCGCCATTGGCGGTCTCGACGACCTTGGAGGCGATGGTGCCTTCCTGACTTGCGGCCTTCACGCTTGCCGCTGCGGCGATACCCTTGGCGCGGATGATTTCCTTGGCGCGGGCGACGTCGCCTTCGGCTTCGGTCAGAGCCTTCTTGACGTCGAGCATGCCGCGCCGGTGTCTTCACGAACCTGCTTGATCAGTGCGGCGGTAATTGCTGCCATTGATTATTCTCCTTGAGAAATTTTGCTTACCCATGAACGATGGGAAGCGCTTATTCAGGCACTTCCCATCGTAGAGCATCACTCGGCCTTGGGGGCTCGGCGGTTTCGCCCTCGGCGGCAGCCGGAGCGGCGGCTTCAGCGGAAGCCTCGGCAGGAGCCTCGTTGGTCAGGAGTTCCTTCTCCCAAGCGCCATCGGCTGCTCGGCGGCTTCACCCTCGGCCTTGTTGGCGCCGGAGCGCTCCAGCAGACCTTCGGCGACGGCGTCAGCCATCAGGCTGGTCAGCAGTTCGATGCCGCGGATGGCGTCATCGTTGGCCGGGATCGGGTACTCAACGGTGTCCGGGTCGGCGTTGGTGTCGACGATGGCGACAACCGGGATACCCAGCTTGTGAGCTTCCTCAACAGCCAGGGCTTCCTTGGTGATGTCGACGACGAACATCGCGGACGGGGTGCGGTTCATGTTGCGGATACCGCCCAGCTGCTTGTTGAGCTTGTCCTTCTCGCGCTCGAGCAGGAGGAGCTCCTTCTTGGTCAGGCCGGAACCGTGCACGTCGGTGAAGTCCATTTCCTCAAGTTCCTTGAGGCGGTTGACGCGCTTGGAGACGGTCTGGAAGTTGGTCAGCATGCCGCCGAGCCAACGCTCGGAGACGTAGGGCATGTTCACGCGGGTGGCCTGGTTGGCGATAGCTTCCTGAGCCTGCTTCTTGGTGCCGACGAAGAGCACGGTGCCGTTGTGGGCCACGGTGGTCTTGATGAAGTCGTACGCCTTGTCGATCATGTCGAGCGACTTGAACAGGTTGATGATGTGGATGCCGTTGCGCTGGGTGAGGATGAACTGCTTCATCTTCGGGTTCCAACGACGGGTCTGGTGGCCGAAGTGCAGGCCAGCCTTCAGCATATCGCTCATAGTGATCTGAGCCATGGTATTACTACCTTTCATTGTCGGTTCTTGCCTGGCCATGCGCACCTGCGTGCAGCTGCTCCCCCGGTTTCACGAGTTGTGCAGCCGACCGACACAAGCCGTCGCGAGCATGACGCGAATTTGTTGTGTGCCGGTTGACAATATTGGGTGGCTCTGGACACCAGCGACTGCGTCCGTTGCCGGGTGGCACACAAGTTTCGAGAATAGCACGGAGCCGGTACTAAAAAAACAGGCTCCCCTCTCTGAGGGGAGCTGTCGCCGTAAGCGACTGAGGGGAGTTACGGGCGGTACCGGCAGACACCCTCAGTCTCACTACGTTCGACGCTCCCGCCAGCGGGAGCCGAGTATGGACTACTTCGCCTGACGATTACGCATGTAGCGCAGGGCTTCGCGGCGTTCTTCCTTTTCCAGGCGATCCAAATACACGTGGCCGTCGAGGTGGTCGCATTCGTGCTGAAGCATACGGCCCATCAGCCCGGAGCCCTCGAGCACGACCTCGTTGCCGTCCAAGTCGATGCCACGCACGCGAGCGTAGTCGGCACGACGGGTCTTATACCACAAGCCGGGCACGGACAGACAACCTTCATCGCCATACTGCTCGCCGGACTTCTCCTCGAGTACGGGGTTCAGAACGTAGCCGACTTTGCCGTCGATGTTGTAGGAGAAGGCCCTCAGGCTCACGCCGATCTGGTTGGCGGACAGGCCCGCTCGGCCCGGATCGTCCACGGTTTCCAACAGGTCGTCAACCAGGCGGCGCACGGCCGGGGTGATTTCCTTGATCTCATCGCAGGGGGTGCGCAGGACTGGGTCGGGCACGACCCTGATCTCACGGATGGCCACTTCTCGTTACTCCTCGTTCTTCTCGTCAGCCGGCCGGTCCGGCTTGCTGCCGGTGTCAGCGGCATTGTCGGCATTGTCGGCATTGTCGGCGGAATCGCCGGTCTCGCCCTCTTCGGGTTCGGCCTTCGACTTCTTGATCTTCTCCGACACGCTAGCAATCGAATCAGACACGCTGGTTTTCATCTGTTCCGAGGCCTGTTTGACCTGTTCGGACGCCTGCTTGACCGATTCGGAGGATTTCTTGACGGTCTCCAGCGTGCTGTCGATGATCTTGGCAGTGGCGGGCAGCGGCTTGTTGGATGGCTTGGGCGCGTACAGATCCTCTTCGATGACGGTGGCGTAGCGCTGCAATACCTTGGGACGCACCACTTTCATGCTCGGGGTGAGCGTGCCGTGCTCCTGACTGAATTCCTCATCCAGCACCGCGAATTTGCGCACGGACTCAGCGCGGGAGACATTGGCGTTGGCCTGGTCGATGTACTGCTGGATAAAGGCGCGCACCGCGTCGTTGTCGCTGGCCTCGGCGAGTGTCATGTCGGCATTGAGGCCCTGACCTTCCAGCCAGGAATGCAGCATTTCGGGGTCGAGCTCGATAAGTGCGGACACGAACGGCTTGCCGTCGCCGACTACTACTGCATGAGCACGATCGGGCAGGTGACGATGACATCCTCCATCGGGGCGGGGCTGATGTTCTTGCCGCCGGCGGTGATGATGATGTCCTTCTTGCGTCCGGTAATGAAGGTGAAGCCGCGGTCGCCGATACGACCCAGATCGCCGGTTTTGATCCAGCCGTCGGCAGTCATCGTCTGTGCGGTGAGTTCGGGCTGCTTGTAGTAGCCAAGGAACACGTTCGGCCGGTCAGCTCAATTTCATCATCTTCGCCAAGACGCACGCCCATGCCAGGCCCAGGCTTGCCGACCGAACCGACCTCGTTGTCGTCCTCCCAATTGACGAGCATCGGAGCGGCGGTTTCGGTCATGCCATAACCCTGGATGAAGGTGATGTCATCCATGCCGTTGAAAAAGTGGGCCAAATCCACGTTGAGCGGCGCACCACCGCAGGCCAGCCATTTGAGGTTCGGTCCGAGAGCGGAACGAATGGATTTGCCCACCGTGGCCATGTAGAACGAATGGCGCATGCGCTCGATGAACGAATGGCCGCGACCGGCCTGCTCATCCTTGCTCCACTTGACGAAGTGCTTGACCGACTGGGCGAAGATATGCCCCTGGATGCCGGCACCAGCCTTCTGCGAGGCCGCGTTATACACCTTCTCGAACACACGTGGCACGCCCAGCAGGTAGGTGGGCTTGAAGCTGCGGATATCGGCGAGCAGTCGCTTGGCGTCGGGAATGTATCCGACCACGCCGCAGCCACCGATGCACACGTACTGGATGTAGCGGGCGAAGCAGTGCGCCAGCGGCAGGAACAGCAGCAGACGGTTGTCGTCGTACAGCATGCCACGCAGAATCTCGTAGCCGTTAAGCACGATGTGCGTGTAATTGCGGTTGGAGAGCATCGCGCCCTTGGGCTTGCCGGTGGAACCGGAGGTGTAGACCACGGTGAGCAGATCATCGGCTTTGATACGAGCGATAGCCGCATCCAACGTCTCATCGGATACGCCATGCCCGAAGTCAACGACAGCGTCAAGGCCATCGGCCTTGAAATTGAACACGTATTTCATGCCCGGATGATTGACACGGATCTGCTCAAGTGTCTGTGCGCGCTGGAAGTCGCCGGCAAAGGCGATGGCGGGATCGACTTCCTCGACGATGCCCGCGGTCTGACGGGCGGAATCGGTCTCATAGACGGGCACAACCACAGCGCCGATTGCCGCGCAAGCGAAATCAGCCACACCCCACTCATAGCAGGTAGGCGAGTAAATCAGCACCATGGTGCCGGCTTTGACGCCAAGTCCCAACAGGCCCTTGGCCACCTCGCGTACGCGGGACAGCATTTCAGTAGCTGTGGCGCTGCGCCATTGGTGGGTGTTGTCATCCTGCCATTCCGCGATGATGTCATCCGGCGTGCGAGCTGCTCGTTTGGACAGCAGCGAGTAGACGGTGTCGTCATCGGTGGTGACATATCTGGGTTCTTCTACATGTTCACGCATGGTCACTACTATAGGCGAACCAGCCTATGACACGGCAGAACCGTCTTCCGCTACCAGCGTAGGAATCGGTGTGCGGGCGGGGCCGTCTGGTCAGCCCAAATCGGCATAGATGCACATCCATCGAGAACCGATGTACTTCAGTTTGAGGTTGACTCGCAGATTTTCCTGGCCGATGGTCATGAATACCGCCATTTCCAGCGTGTCCTTGCCGGTGATCATGCCGTCGATCAATGTGGGGACAGTGGGCAGATAGCAGAATTTCGCTTTGAGCTCCGGATGAGTGACCATGTGGATGCCGAGCAGGTATTGCATGGTTTGCAGCCGGTCCAGGCATGGTTTTGTCATGGCTCTGTTGAGATGTGCGACGCTGAGTTTGCCACGTATCGCGTCCGCCGATGTGCAGGCGATGCGGCATGCAGCCATGGCCATGGAATGACATTCCTTCGCATTCAGCCCGCCTATGAATGTGGGTTGGATGTGATACCGCACCGGGCGATCCGACAGCTCCACAACGATGAATCCGTCATAACTCGGCAACGGCCCGTACTGATATGTGCCGTGGAAAAATCCCGAATACTCCATGATGACCCCCTTCAAGCCCCCTTGCAACTCACCATCATCGGCGAGCGTCTGTACTACAACATCACGAAAGGCGCGCCAAGTCAAACTACTTGAGCGCGCCTTCGGGCAAGTTAAGCTCCTGCATGGAGGGCAAACCCCCATTTTCAGGGGGCAATCGGGATTATCGTGCGGAATACGGGTTGACCACCATGCCGCAACGCTGGAAGTTCTTCACGTCGACGTAGCCGGTGGAGGCCATCGCGCGCTTGAGGCGCCGATGAAGTTGGTCTTGCCGTCCGCCTGGTGGCTCGGTCCGAACAGCACCTGTTCGAGCGGGCCGACCGTGCCGACCGTGGTGCGGTAGCCACGCGGCAGCGTCTGGTGGCGGGCTTCAGAACCCCAGTGGGTGCCCTTGCCGGGGG
>ENA-OQDE01000514-OQDE01000514.1-human-gut-metagenome-genome-assembly--contig:-NODE-514-length-22452-cov-4.963539_pt1 | contig 22452 bp, 22 predicted proteins | sample MGYA00242768_ERZ504595 | MGnify/ENA primary metagenome ERZ504595 (study PRJEB26092, sample SAMD00036307) | human gut metagenome | host: Homo sapiens | study: EMG produced TPA metagenomics assembly of... | reverse complement strand
GTCAATTGTCATAAGCGACCTGAGCCTGTCGCCAAAGCTCGCCTTGAGCTGTATTATAAAAATCAAAGCTTGTATCATCGACAACAACATCCCAGTCCCTGCAACAGCTGTCGGGACAGAGGTTCGCAATGCATCTGAATTTTCGCAGTATTTCGGGAAGTAGTGTTTCATAGTCATGTCCATTTCAATGTAAGAATAAATTGTTCGTAGGCATCGTCCCAGCCGTCAATTGCGTTCACTCCGCCGCCGTTCACACTGCGAAGCTTGGTGTCGCTTTCGTCAAGTCCGAGTGCAAAAAGTTCGCCTGCACTGATTTTGTACCCATGCGACCGGCAGAGGGAACAGAAGTTATCAATCGGATTTTCGCTCTGTTCGGTTTTCAGAAGTTTTTCTTTTAGTTCTGCGTTGCTTTTGGCATCACAGAGAAGTCGGTCAAGTTCTTCCCGTATCATAAAATCACCACGAAAATAAAATGAAGTTTCATAAAAACGGACCGCCCAAAAATGAACGGTCCGCATTCGGCTTTTAAGATTTACTCAATAATTACTCAATTGAGCTGTCGAGGTATTCCATAAGCTCCTCGTCATCTTTTTTCTGCTTATCCTTAACAATAAAGAACGCTGTGAGAGCAGCAGAAAGAGCTGCAACTGCAGAGATGATACCGATAATTAAAGCCCATCTGCACTTATGATTTTTCATATTCTGTCGCCTCCAAATTTTGTATGCTTGTATGGCAGTAGTATCTGCCGTATCTTTATTTATATTCTAACAGTTTTTACAAAAATGTCAACAGAACAAAATAAAAAAGCAGAGAATATTCTCTGCTTTTAAGCCTGTAAGATTTATTGCACTTATGCTGATGCGTTAAGTCTTTTAGCAAGTGATGATTTGCTTCTTGCTGCAGTGTTCTTGTGAAGAATACCCTTAGCTGCTGCCTGGTCAATTTTCTTAATAGCAAGACGAACTGCCTCTGTTTTGTTGTCAGCGTTAGTGTCAACTGCGTAATAAGCCTTCTTTACAGCTGTTCTGAGAGCAGATTTTGTAGCCTTGTTACGAGCAGTCTTTGTAGCAATAACTTTAACACGCTTTTTAGCAGATTTGATGTTTGGCATTGTCCCACCTCCTTAAAGTATCGGTCATATAGGAACTATGATAGCACAAGAATGTGCAAAAATCAAGTCTTTTTACAAAAAAAGTTGGATTTTATGCGGATTTTATCGGTTTTCTCTGTTTCGCAACAACATCTTGTGTATTGATTTTTTCATTTATCTATATGCTGTAACAGAAAAATAACAGAAAATTTCCCCGCCGCATAAATTTTATAATGTTTTACGGTAATTTTGTCAAGCAAATTCTCCCACTTTTTCACGGAACACAAGATTTGCGTTCTTGTCCATTGGGGTGGGATCACGGTTGATAAGCACAAGATTGTCACCGCCGAAATAGCGGATAAACCAGCCGCCGGATAGACCGTGAGGCTTGTGCCGGCAATAATCAGCGTGTCAGCCTTTGAAATTGCGTTGACCGCACCCGTTACCGTGCTGTCGTCAAGTCCCTCTTCATAAAGCACAACATCGGGTTTTATGGTACCTCCGCAAGTGCATTTGGGAATATCGGCAGAGTTCTTGATAAACTCTGCATCATAGAACTTGCCGCACTTTGTGCAGTAGTTGCGAAGAACACTTCCGTGCAGCTCATAAACACGCTTACTGCCTGCCGCCTGATGAAGTCCGTCAATGTTCTGGGTGACAACAGCCGAAAGCTTTCCCGCCTTTTCAAGCTCTGCAAGCTTATAGTGTGCCTTGTTCGGCTTTTTGTCAAGGCAGAGCATTTTGTCACGGTAAAAGCGGAAGAACTCGCTTGTTTTGTGAACAAAAATGTGTGGCTGAGAATCTGCTCGGGCGGATAATCGTACTTTTGATTGTACAGACCGTCAACACTTCGGAAGTCGGGAATTCCGCTTTCTGTCGAAACTCCCGCACCGCCGAAAAATACTATTCTTTTGCTTTTGTCAATTACGCTTTGAAGTTCTTCGAGTGTACTCACGAAATCGCTTCCTTCATACTTTTAACATAGTCGCAAACAGGCTTAACGCTGTCTTTGCCGTACTTTGCAACAATTTTCACGATTGCAGAACCAACGATAACACCGTCTGCACTTTCGCTCATTTTCTTTGCCTGCTCCGGAGTTGAAATGCCGAAACCGATTGCACACGGAATATCCTTTACTGACTTAACAAGTCTTACCATTTCGCCTACATCAGTTGTGATTTCACTTCTTACGCCTGTAACGCCCATTGATGAAACGCAGTAAACAAAGCCCTCTGCCTCTTTTGCAATCATCTTGATTCTCTCGTGAGATGTAGGAGCGATTAGAGAAATTACATCAATGCCGTATTTTCCGCTGTAATCGGTAAGCTCGTGCTTTTCTTCATACGGTGTGTCGGGAACGATAACTGCGGAGATTCCGCACTCCTGACACTTTGCCATAAACCTTTCCGTACCATATACGAAAATCGGATTCATATAGGTCATAACGGCAAGAACGGCGTCAACCTGCGGACGGATACGCTTTACCATATCAAAGATTTTATCTGTTGTTGTGCCTGCCGAAAGAGAACGGAGGTCAGCCTCCTGAATTACAACACCCTCGGCAATCGGGTCTGAAAACGGAATACCGATTTCGATGATATCGGCACCGTTTTTGCTCATTTCAATAAGAAGCTTTTCTGTTGTTTCAAGATTGGGATCACCCGCTGTTACAAACGGAATGAACGCCTTGCCGTTTTGGAATGCAGATTTAATGTCAGTCATGGAGATCCTCCCCTCTGTATCTTGCGATAGCCGCAACATCCTTGTCGCCTCTGCCCGAAAGGTTGACTACGATAATCTTGTCTTTGTCCATTGTCGGGGCAATTTTTATACAATGTGCAACTGCGTGTGCGCTTTCAATTGCGGGGATGATACCCTCTGTTCTCGAAAGATATTCAAATGCGTTTACAGCCTCTTCGTCTGTAACGGGAACATAGCTTGCTCTGCCCGTGTCGGCAAGGTTTGCGTGTTCGGGACCGATACCGGGGTAGTCAAGACCTGCCGAAATTGAATATACGGGAGCAATCTGACCGTATTCGTTCTGACAGAAGTACGACTTCATGCCGTGGAAGATGCCGAGTGTGCCTGTTGCGATTGTAGCGGCAGTTTTTGGAGTATCTGTGCCGAGGCTGCTGCCTCACAGCCGATAAGCTTTACATTTTCATCCTTGATAAACTCATAGAAAGCGCCCATTGCGTTGCTTCCGCCGCCTACGCAAGCCATAACAACATCGGGAAGCCTGCCTTCCTTTTCAAGCATCTGTGACTTGATTTCCTTGCCGATTACGCTTTGAAAATCACGGACAACAGTCGGGAACGGGTGCGGTCCCATTACCGAGCCGAGAACATAGTGTGTGTCGGAAACCCTGTTTGTCCATTCACGCATTGCCTCGTTTACGGCATCTTTAAGAGTCATTGTGCCTGTTTCAACGGCATTGACCTTTGCACCGAGAAGTTTCATTCTGTAAACATTGAGAGCTTGACGGATTGTGTCCTCTTTGCCCATAAAGATTTCACATTCAAGTCCTAAAAGTGCGGCTACGGTTGCCGTTGCAACACCGTGCTGACCTGCGCCTGTTTCGGCAATAACTCTTGTTTTGCCCATTCTCTTTGCAAGAAGGCACTGACCGAGGCAGTTATTGAGCTTGTGTGAACCTGTGTGGTTCAAGTCCTCACGCTTGAGATAAATCTTTGCACCACCGAGGTCTTTTGTCATTTTTTCGGCATAATAGAGAAGTGACGGTCTGCCTGCGTATTCACGCATAAGTGTGTCGAGTTCTGCAACAAACTCGGGATCGTCCTTGTACCTGTTGTATGCCTCTTCAAATTCATTAATTGCATTCATCAGCGTTTCGGGAACGAACTGTCCGCCGTGAATACCGAATTTTCCTTTTGTCATCTTGATTCCCCTTAATTACTTTTATATCGTTCGTGTGTTTCACACACGGCGGGTGGCCGATGACCGCCCCTACTGTTATTGGTGTGCTTTGCACACGGCTTATAAATCAATTTTTTATTTTCTGCCCGACAATTCGTCAAGTGCGGATTTTTTGTCGGGATTTCTCATAAGAGTTTCACCTATGAGACTGCGTTTACTCCTGCGTTTTCAAGCACCTTGATGTCATCCCGTGTTTTAATTCCGCTTTCGGCAACAAAAATAATGTTGTCGGGAACAAGCCCACGGAGCTTTGTACAGTTATTTATGTCCACCGTGAAGTCACGAAGATTTCGGTTGTTTACACCGATAACTCTTGCTCCTGCGGCAATTGCGGAATACACCTCATCGGCTGTGTGAGCCTCAACAAGTGCCGAAAGTCCGAGAGAGTCGCAAAGCTTAATCCATCTTCTGATTGTGTCCGTGTCAAGAAGCGAGCAGATAAGCAGTACGGCTGACGCACCGATTGTCTTTGCCTCATAAATCTGATATTCACAAACTGTGAAATCTTTTCTCAAAAGCGGAATACTTACATTATTTGAAATCTCTTCAAGAAAAGCATTTTCGCCCTTGAACCACTTTGGTTCTGTCAAAACTGAAATTGCACTTGCGCCTGCATTTTCATAATCCTTGGCAATCTGAACATAGGGAAAATCCTCTGCTATAATTCCCTTTGACGGGGACGCTTTTTTGACCTCGCAAATGAATGAAATATCCTTGCCCGCAAGCGCCTTTTCAAACGGAAATTCATTGCCTGTTTCCATTGAAGTGCTTTTTGCTTTATCACTTCAAGCGGAACTTGCTTTTCGATTCCTTCATATCTTACTCTGTTTGCATCTGCAATTGTTTCAAGTATCATTGTGTCACCTTTATTCGTTGGAAGCCTTTGCAAATTCTTCAATCTTTGCATAAGCCTTGCCGCTGTCGATAATTTCGTTTGCAAGCTTTATGCCGTCCTGAATTGAATCTGCCTTGCCGCCTGTGCAAAGTCCGAGTGCGGCATTGAGAACAACGATATCTCGCTTTGCGTCCTTAATTTCACCGCTGAGAATTTCTTTTGTGATTTCAGCATTTTCTTTGCCGTCACCGCCTGCAAGATCCTCAGGTGCACAAAGTTTAAGACCGTAATCTTCAGGATTGAGAATGAATGTGTTGAACCTGCCGTTGTCAATCTCACACACCTTTGTTGTTGTTGTGAGAGTAACCTCGTCCATGCCGTCCATGCCGTAGAAAACATAGCCTTTCTTAACGCCGAGGTTTGAGAAAACCTGTGCAATCGTCTCAACAAGAGCCTCAGAATACACACCCGTTACCTGAAGGTCTGCGCCTGCAGGGTTTGTGAGAGGTCCGAGAACATTGAAAATATTCCTGATTCCGATTTCCTTACGGACAGGACCTACATACTTCATTGATGAATGGTAGCCCTGTGCAAACATAAAGCAGATGCCTGCTTTATTAAGAACCTCTTCGCTCTTTTCGGGAGTGATGTTGATGTTGATTCCGAGCTGTTCAAGACAGTCTGCCGAACCGCTTTTGCTTGACATTGAACGGTTGCCGTGCTTTGCAACGGGGATTCCTGCGGCGGCAATTATAAATGCCGCTGTTGTTGAAATATTGAATGTGCCTGTACCGTCGCCGCCTGTGCCGACGATATCGAGTACATCACGGTTAGGCTTGATGTGGAGTGCTTTTTCTCTCATAACCTGTGCGCTTGCGGTAATTTCGTCAATTGTTTCACCCTTGATTCTCAAGCTGTGAGATATGCCGCCATCTGCGACTGCGTTGCTGTGCCTGAGAACATTTCGTCCATAACCTGTGCCGCCTCATCAAAAGTGAGGTCATTGCCTGCAACCAACTTTTTTATTGCCTCTTTAATCATAAAGCTTCAATCCTTTCCGTGTTATTTGCAAAGTGTAATAAAATTCTTTATCATTTCCATACCGTGTGAGGTGAGATTGATTCGGGGTGGAACTGCAATCCGTAAAGCTCAAAATCCTTGTGCTTAACTCCCATAACCTCGCCGTCACGGTCTTCTGCGATTACCTCGAGTGTGTCGGGAACCGTATCTCTTTTCGCAATCAACGAATGATACCTTGCACCCTCAACAACCTTTGGAAGTCCGTTAAAAATTTTCTTGTCCGTGTCAACAATGATATCGCTCTTTTTGCCGTGCATAAGCTTTATTGCGTGGGAGATTGTTGCACCGTAAACCTCGCATATTGCCTGATGACCGAGGCAGATACCGAGAATCGGAAACTGTCCTGCAAGCTCCTTTATAACCTCCTCACATATTCCGGCATCTTTCGGATAGCCCGGACCGGGCGAAAGGATGATGTGGGAGGGAGCAAGCTTTTTGATTTCGTCAACTGTTATTTCATCGTTTCTTACAACCTTGATATCGGGATTTACGCTGCCGCAGAACTGTACAAGATTGTAGGTAAAGCTGTCATAGTTATCAATAAAAAGTATCATAAAGCGTTTACCTCCCCTGCATTTTTAACTGCATTCATAACAGCAAGAGCCTTGTTGTAGGTTTCCTCGTATTCGCTTTTGGGAACGCTGTCGGCTACAATGCCTGCGCCTGCCTGAACATAAACCTTGTCATTTTTCTTGACCGCCATTCTGATAGCGATACAGGTGTCGAGATTTCCGTTGAAATCAACATATCCGAGTGCTCCGCCGTATACACCTCGGGGAGTTCTTTCAAGCTCTTCAATGATTTCACAGGCTCTGATTTTCGGAGCACCCGAAAGTGTGCCGGCAGGTAGGAGGGATTCGATTGCATCAAAAGCATCAAGTCCGTCCTTGAGCTTGCCCTCAACCTCACTGCAAATATGCATTATCTTTGAATAGCGGAGAACCTCCTGATATTTTGTAACCTTAACCGAATTAAATTCGGAGATTTTTCCGATGTCGTTTCGTCCGAGGTCAACGAGCATATTATGCTCTGCAAGCTCCTTTTCATCGTGAATAAGCTCGTCTGCAAGGGCATTGTCCTCTGTATCTGTCTTACCTCTCGGACGAGAACCTGCAATCGGGAATGTGTTAAGCACTCCGTTCTGTAGCTTTACAAGTGTTTCGGGAGAGGTGCTTATAATCTCGTCACCGTCAATTGACATATAAACCATATAAGGTGACGGGTTTGTACTTCTCAGCACTCTGTATGCATTGATGAGGGAATTTTTGTAATCCGCCTCAAATCTTCTTGAAACAACACATTGGAAGATGTCGCCGTCAAAGATGTACTCCTTGGTTTTCTCAACCATTTTGCAGAATTCTTCTTTTGAATATGTGCTTGTAAATTCAACATTCCCGTCACTCTCAAGCTTTGGAAGGGGTTCGGGAGATGTGATTGTCGAAATTATCTCTGCGATATCCGTTTTGGCAAGTTCATACTGCGCTTGGTGTCGTTTGTTTTCATATTAACAATGATAATGAGTTTTTCTTTAAGATGATCGTAGGCTATAATCTTGTCGAAAAGCATCATATCAAAATCGTTTGTATCTCCTCTTTTGAGCTTTAAAACAGGCTCTGCAACAGAAATCATTGCGTAACCGAAATAGCCGACAAGACCGCCTGTGAACGGCGGAATGTCTTTGAAATGCGGAGTTTTGTAATCGGCAAGATACTCACGGAGAGCGTCATACGGCTTTGCTGTTTTAACAACTCTTGCACCCTCGCCCGTAACCGTGAGAGTTCCGTTTTTGTACGAAAGCCTTGCCTTGGGGTTGAATCCGATGAATGAATACCTTGCCCACTTTTCACCGCCCTCGATACTTTCAAGAAGAAAGAATTTGTCGGATTTTCCTGCAATTTTTCTGAGCAGGTTAATCGGGGTAAATGCGTCAGCGTAGATTTCCTTGTAAATCGGAATAACGCTGTAATTGTCCTTGAGGTTCAACACCTCATCGTAAGACGGTTTAATCATCGTACACCAACCTTTCTTTGGTAAAAGTTTTAAACATAAACAAAAAAGACCTTTGTCCCCACAAGGGACAAAAGTCTTGAAAAATCAACTTCTGCGGTACCACCCAAATTGACGATAAACGCCCGCTTTAACAGCATACTAACATATGCCTCTCACTTTAACGGTTGAGCTCCGTCGGAAACTACTTGCCAAAAGGCTTTCGGCCCGCCCTCACAAGTCCATTCGGCAAATCCTCTGCTGTCAGCTTACACCAACCGCTGACTCTCTGAAAGCTTTGGAAAAACCTACTATTCTTGCTCACAGGTTTTTCTTTATAAGACAATTATATGACCGTATTTTTGATTTGTCAACATTTTTTGCGGTAAATCAAAATTCTGTTTGAGAAACTCAACAATGTTTTCAAACTGCATTGAATGTGATGCCTTAACAAGCACAACATCTCCGCTTTTAATTGTTTTAAGAATTTCGGGTTTTGCATCTTCGATTGTGTCAAACGCTTTGCCGTCTGCACCCTTTGCAAGCTCCTTTGCAAGCTCGCCTACGGTTATAACCGTACCGATGCCCTTTGATTTGCATAAACACCCGTGTCAAAGTGGAGTTTCAACTCCTCACTTCCGAGCTCCTTCATATCGCCGAGGATTGCAACCTTTCTGCCGTCAAGGTTGGAAAGTGTGTCAAGAGATGCTCTGACAGATGTCGGATTTGCGTTGTAGCAATCGTCAATGATTTTGATTTTGCCTGTATTGATAACATTGGCACGACTGCCTACTGTTTTGTACGAGGCGACACCGTTTGCAATTTCTTCATCGGTAAGTCCGAGAAGCTTGCCTGCGGCAGCAGCCGCAAGAGCATTTGTTACCATATATGTACCAATCGCGGGAATTTCAACATCAATATTATTATTGTCAAAACAGAGTGTTGCAAGAACCTTGCCGTCACCGCTGTTTTTTATATTCTTTGCGTAAAAATCGTTCTTTGCGTCAAGTCCGAAGGAAACAGGCTTTTTGCCGTTTACGGTCTTAACGGTTGAAAGCTTATCGTCATCGCCGTTAAGAATAAAATCTGCATTTTCACGGGCATTTTTGAACATTTCTGTTTTAGCTTGAGAACACCGTCACGGTCGCGAGATTTTCAAGATGACATTCGCCGATGATTGTAAGCACGCATATTGTGGCTGAACCATTTCGGAAAGTCTTGTCATTTCACCAAAATCGGAAATACCCATTTCTATAACAGCCGCCTCGGTATCCTCGGGCATTGAAAGAAGCGTTAGCGGAACACCGAGCTCGTTATTGAGATTGCCTTGTGTTTTGTGGGTCTTGAACTTCTGTGAAAGAACGGCATAGAGCATTTCTTTTGTAGAGGTTTTTCCGACGCTGCCCGAAATTCCGATAACGGGAATGTCGAATTTTTCTCTGTATGCCCTGCCGATTTTCTTAACGGCATCAAGTGTTGATGGAACGACAATGCAAGGCTTTGTCGCATTTTCGGGAGCTTTCTCGCACAATGCACACACAGCGCCCTGTGAAAAGCATTTTTCGATAAAATCGTGACCGTCAACACGCTCTCCCTTTATGGCAAGAAACAGACTTCCGTTCTTCACCTGTCGGCTGTCACGCTCAACAGAGGTTATTTTTGTGTTTTTAAGCGATTCGTCGCCGACATATTCGCCGTTGCAAGCCTTTGCGATTTCGGCAAGAGTAAAGTCTTTCATACTAACCTCTTATTAAAAATCAGATTTTTCTTCGGGATATTTTGCAAGTGAAATTTCAATAATCTTTTCGCACAAATCGGGATAGCTTATACCCTCAACAGCCGCCTCCTGAGGAAGAAGGCTTGTGGGAGTCATGCCGGGGAGAGTGTTTGCCTCGAGGCAGTATGTAAAACCGCCCTTGTCAAGAAGGAAGTCGATTCGTGCATAGCTTTCAAGATGAAGTGCCTCATATGCCTCTGTTGCGGCATCACGGAGCTTTTTGTCGGTTTCTTCGTCAATGTCTGCCGGACAGGTTTCAACTGTTGCGCCTGCCTGATATTTTGCGGCATAATCGTACATTCCCGACTTAGGAGCAATCTCAATCGGCGGAAGTGCCTTGCCGCCGATAAGACCGACGGAAAATTCTCTGCCTGTTACGAACTGCTCAACAACAATTTCGTCCTCATATTTGAGGGCCTCTTTAACAGCCTTTTTATACTGATCTGCATTCTCAACCTTTGAAACGCCCACGCTTGAACCGCCCGAGCATGGCTTAACGATGCACGGGAACATATTCCATGCAAGAGCGTCCTTTTCGTTCTTGTAAAGTTCACCTGACGGAGTGTTGATATTCTTCTGCATAAATACGCTCTTTGTAAGACCTTTGTTCATTGCAAGCGCAGAACCGAGATATCCCGAACCTGTGTACTTGATTCCGAACAAATCAAGCGTTGCCTGCAACTGACCGTTTTCACCCTCACCGCCGTGAAGTGCAAGGAAGGTGATGTCTGCCTCGGCGCAGATTTCAATTACATTTCTGCCGATATAGCGTGATGTTTTGTCAAGGCGATTTTCCTTTGCCTCTTTGATATTTGTGATTGTATTTTCAACATCGTCACCGATTGAATTTCCGTCGGTAAAGCTGTAGTTCTGCTTGAAAAGTGCGTCAATGTCACAGATGTTTTCCTCATAGCCCATAAATACATCAAGCAAAACAACCTCGTGTCCCTTGCTTCTGAGAGCCTCGGCAACAAGTGTGCCTGATGAAATTGAAACTTCACGCTCTGTGCTCAGTCCGCCTGCAAGAACAACTATTCTCATATATATTTCTCCCTCTGAAATGTTTTGTTTCTATTTTTATTTCTTTATTCTCTTTAACTCTGTCAGTCTGTTACCTTTTTGAAACAAGACTGTAACCTATATTATAATATTTTATTTATCCGATTGCAAGCAAAAAAGCAAATTTGTAGAACAGGGTATCATCATACTGTTTTGCCGTTTAAAAATTGTATAATATTCAGATTGACGGCTTTCAACTCCGTGAAACGATATGTGAATAAATGTGTTGAAAATGTTAATAATTTGCTCCTGTTATTCACAATATACCGATATGCGGATAGTGTTATGCAAATTTGGATAGCTACATTCCGTGGATGAATAATTATAAATTTTAGTCCGTGTTTTTTCATAATGGGCGGTATTGTATAGAAAAGGGTTTGTGTTATACAATATTAATTGAAAAAGCAAACCCAAAAAAACGACTTAAATAAGGATGTAAAAAATGCAGTTATACAAAAATTTCTGTAAAGAAACTACCGACGAAAACGGAAAACTGACAAGCTTTGAACTTGTGTTTCCCGAAAACTATAATTTTGGCTATGATGTCGTTGACAAAATGGCAGAGCTTGTGCCGAACGACACGGCAGTTGTGTGGACAAATCCCGAAAAAGAGGAAAAGATTTTCACATACTCCGACATCAGCAAACTGAGCAACAAGGCTGCAAATGTTTTCAGAAATCACGGCATTAAAAAGGGCGACAAGGTTCTTGTTATTCTGAAACGAAACTACGAATACTGGTATGTTGCCCCTGCACTCCACAAGCTTGGTGCGGTTATTATTCCCGCAACAAATCTTCTGACTCAAAGCGACATTTCGTATCGTGTTAACACGGCAGGGATAAAGGCAGCTGTCTGCACTCCCGATGAAACTACCGCCGAAGATACGCTTGCGGTTGCATCTCAGCCGAACACGCTTGAAACCGTTTTTGTTCCGAGAAGGCAGATTTTCGGTGCGGTTGATTTTACCGAAGAAGTTGAAAACGCTCCCGATACCCTTGAAAGAGTTGAAACAAAAGCAGAAGAGCCTATGGTAATTTACTTTACCTCAGGCACAACAGGCTATCCAAAGGCTGTTGAACACAATCATATCTACACACTCGGACACATTATCACGGCAAAATACTGGCAATGTGTAAAAGACGGCGGACTTCATCTCACTGTTGCAGAAACAGGCTGGGCAAAAGCGTCATGGGGCAAAATCTACGGTCAATGGCTCTGCGGTTCAGCTGTTATGGTCTATGACTTTGACAAATTCTCTCCGGGCAAGCTGTTGCGTATAATGGAAAAGTACAAGGTTACAACCTTCTGCGCACCGCCGACAGTTTACAGATACTTCATTAAAAGGGGTATGAACAAGTACGACCTTTCTGCACTTTCTCACCTTACGACAGCAGGCGAGGCACTCAACAATGAAGTTTTTGAAGAGGTGTTTAAGCAGACGGGAATTGAACTTTGCGAGGGCTTCGGTCAAACCGAGTCGGTTCTTATGCTTGCAAATCTCAAAGGGGACAAGGCGATTGCAGGCTCAATGGGCAAGCCTACTCCGCTTTATGATGTACGAATTGTTGACGATGAATGCAACGAGGTTAAGCAGGGTGAGGTCGGCGAAGTTGTTGTATTCCCCCCAAAGGACAGAAAACAGCACGGAATTTTCATCACATACTATAACAACGAAAATCTTTATGAAAAGGTGTGGCGACACGGTGTATATCACACGGGCGACACGGCATATAAAGACGAGAACGGATATTTCTGGTATGTCGGCAGAGCCGATGACCTTATCAAAACAAGAGGCTTCAGAGTAGGTCCGTTTGAAGTTGAAAATGTTCTTATGCAATATCCGAATGTGCTTGAATGTGCGGTTATAGGTGTTCCGGACAAAGACAGAGGTCAGGCAATTAAGGCGATTGTCAAAATGACAGACGGCGCACCGCATGATAAGGAGCTTGAAAACAAAATCAAAACCTTCTGCAACAAGCGTATGGCAAGCTACAAGTGGATTCAGCACCTTGAAATTGTCGATGAATTCCCAAAAACAATCAGCGGAAAAATCAAGAGAACAGATTTAAGAGAAAATCACAAAGCATAAAATAAAGGCAATCTTACGGTAAAGTAGGATTGCCTTTATTAGAATAATATTGCAAATTTACAGATGCTATGTAATATACAATCAGCACTTGAACATAAACAATATATTTGATATAATCACTTTGTAAGGAAACGGTGGCGGCTGTTTCGACTCCCTTATGAAAGGGGGTGTTTGCGTGGAATACATAGCTGTGATAGTAATTTTCACATTTTTTATTGTGTTCACCATAAAGAAATAACCGCCCTGTACTGCCATACAAGACGGTTATAAAAAATAATTAGTTTTGAATAGCGAAACAGCTCAAGCCGTTTCCTTACTTATATATTAACATCAATTTTTAAATATGTCAATCTGTTTCGGTGTGTATTTTTACATACCGAATTTTTATTTTATTCATCAAACATTTCAATTGAACGGTCGAGAATTCCACGCATATAGGCTATGGCGATTCCGTAGTTTGTGAACGGAACTCCGCTTTCAACCGAACGGTTCATTCGGCTGATTACCTCTCTTGAATTGAGCATACACGCACCGCAATGGATTGCAAGTGAAAATTCCGACAAATTATTCGGGAAGCCTTTGCCTGAGCTTGTCACGATTTCAAAATTTTTACCCGTGTAATTTTTCAGCAATCGGGGAAGTTTTACCGTGCCGATGTCATCGCATTGCCTGTGATGAGTGCAACCCTCGCTGATGAGAATTTTGTCACCGTCATTAAGCGACTCAATTACCCTTGCACCGTTTACGGCAGTTTTCAGAAATCCCTTGTACCTCGCCATAAGAATTGAAAACGAGGTCAGTTTGATATCGTTCGGCACAATCTCTGAAACAGGCTTAAATACCTGACTATCGGTTATGACGAGCTTTGGCTTTGTACCGAGATTTTTCAGAGTGTCGGCAAGTTCGCTTTCACGCACACAAACGGGGATTGCTCCGCTGTCGAGCAAATCACGGATAACCTGCTGCTGCGGAAGAATTATTCTGCCCTTGGGGGCGGCGGAGTCAATCGGGATTACAAGCACAACAAAGTCATTTTTATTAACAAGGTCACCGCAAAGCCTTTTATCGGATTTTTGTGCGTTTACAACTTTTGCGATTTTATCCTTTAAAAGTTCGATATTCGTGTTGTTTTTTGCACTTACAAAGATTTTACCGTCAGTTGTATTGTCAAGCAAATCGCATTTGTTGAACACAATAAGATACGGAATTTTCTTTTCCTCAAAAAGCGATACAAGTTCGTTTTCAACCGAGGTCATTCCGATTGTTCCGTCAACCACAAGCACGGCAATGTCAACACGGTTCAGCACGGCTTTTGTGCGTTCAACACGCATTGTGCCGAGAGCTCCTCCGTCATCAAAGCCTGCCGTGTCGATTATCACAACAGGACCGAGCGGAAGAAGCTCCATTGTCTTTTCCACAGGATCGGTTGTTGTGCCTTTTTTGTCCGATACAAGCGACATATTTTGATTTGTGACCGCATTCACAACGCTTGATTTTCCTGCATTTCGTCTGCCGAAAAATCCGATGTGCAGTCGTTCCGACGACGGTGTATCATTCATTCCCATTACGCCCTCCGTCAAAATCTGAAATCTCTTTTATTGTTGTTTCTTATGTCAAAGATATGTTCTTTTGCAATGGTGCGGACTTTTTCGTTGGGGATTTTTTCGAGTTCCTGTTCAATGAGTTTTTGACCGACATTCCTTGTATCATCGCTTGCATAATCAACAAGATATTCTTCAAGCGTCATAAGGGCGTTGGGGTGGCAACAGTTCTGAATCTGACCGCTCTTGCAAAGCGACATAAAGCGGTCGCCCGTTCTGCCCTCACGGTAACAGGCGGTGCAAAATGACGGAATATAGCCGAGATTCATAAGCCACCTTACAACCTCATCAAGACTGCGGTTGTCGGAAACATCAAACTGAGCCGAATTTTCTTCTTCCGATTCGGGTTCGTCATATCCTCCTACGCTTGTGCGTGAGCCTCCGCTGATCTGAGAAATGCCGAGTTCAAGCACCTTTTTGCGAACGCTTTCGCTCTCTCGGGTTGAAATAATCATACCCGTATAGGGAACTGCAATTCTGATAATTGCGACTATTTTGGCAAAGGTTTCATCGTCAATTCCGTTGTCAAAATCATCGGGATTTATATCGTCTGCCGCGTTGATTCGGGGAACGCTGATTGTGTGCGGACCGACACCGTGAACAGCCTCAAGATGTTCTGCGTGCATAAGAAGTCCTGCAAGTTCATAGCGGTAGAGCTCAAGCCCGAAAAGCACACCGATTCCCACATCATCAATACCGCCCTGCATAGCTCTGTCCATTGCCTCTGTGTGGTAATTGTAGTTGTGCTTGGGACCTGTGGGATGGAGCTGTTCATAACTCTTTTTATTGTAGGTTTCCTGAAAAAGAATGTATGTGCCGATTCCGGCCTCCTTGAGCTTTTTATAATTTTCAACGGTTGTTGCGGCAATGTTCACATTAACCCGTCTGATTGCGCCGTTCTTGTGATTGACCGAATAAATGGTCTTTATGCAGTCGAGAATGTACTCAATCGGGTTGTTTACGGGATCTTCGCCTGCCTCAATTGCAAGACGCTTGTGTCCCATATCCTGAAGTGCGATAACTTCTTTTCTGACCTCATCCTGTGTGAGCTTTTTACGGCAGATGTGCTTGTTCTTTGCATGATACGGACAATAGACACAGCCGTTTACGCAGTAGTTTGAAAGATAGAGAGGGGCAAACATGACAATTCTGTCACCGTAAAAATCCTTCTTAATTTGACGGGCAAGGTTGTAGATTTCTTCGATTCTCTCCCTATCTTCACAAGCTAAAAGAACACTTGCCTCACGGTGATTGATACCCTTTTTGAGCCTTGCCTTTTCGATTATTTTATCGACAAGTTCAAGGTTATTTTTATTTTCATCGGCAAATTTCAGGGAATCAAGAATCTCCCCGTCATTGATAAACTCCTCCGCTTTCAGCGAATTTTTATCGTATTTATTCATAATAATCATCATAGCCTTTCAGGCAACAAACAGTTTATTAAAAATCACCTAATTAACCTGCGTTGCCTGAACAGGTGTAAATGATGATTTCAGCCATCTCAAAATTATGCCAAAGGCAAATTTTGAGGGCAATATATTATAATAGTGTGATTTTTCACACTATTTTTCTGTATAATCTCCTCGGTCGGTCACAATTTCAAAGCCGATTTTTTTCATTCTGTCTGCAAGACAGCCGATACACTGTGCCGCTTCGTCTCCCGTACAGATCTTGTTGTCGTAGAGCGAGTAATCTTTTCTGTGCTTAACAGGGGAAAGGTTGGGCATTACAACATTTGCACCGTGAAGAATGCCCTTTTCCCGACCAAGCGGATCGACCGTACCTAAGGCGGTTGTTGCCGGCAAAAGAATGTTCGGCTTTAAAAGCCTTATTATTGAAAGCAACATAAGCACAAGGCTTACATCGCCATGATTTTCGTTTTTGAATTTTGTGTCTTTGTGCGGTACAAACGGACCTATTCCGCACATTTCGGGACTTAATTTTTCAATAAATTTTAAATCCTTGACAAGCATTTCGGGAGTTTGGAACGGTGAGCCGACCATAAATCCTGCGCCTGTCTGATAACCTATTCTCTTTAAATTATACAGGCATTGCATTCGGTTTTCAAGTGACATTTCGGGCGGATGCAACATGGAATAGTGTTTTTTGTCGGCTGTTTCGTGACGGAGAAGATATCTGTCTGCGCCGCTGTCAAAAAGTCTTTGATAGCTTTCATACGACCTTTCGCCAAGCGATAGCGTTACGGCACAATCGGGAAATCTATTTTTTATTTCCGACACAATGCTGCACATCACATCATCTGTAAAAAATCCGTCCTCACCGCACTGCAACACAAATGTGCGGAATCCGAGTTCGTGTCCGTTTTGGCAAGATGAGAGAATTTCATCCTTTGAAAGTCGGTAACGCACGGCATTGCTGTTTGAACGGCGAAGTCCGCAGTAAAAGCAATCATTTTTGCATATACTTGAAAATTCAATCAAGCCACGGATATAGATTTTGTTGCCGAAAATTTTGTCGGCAGTATTTCTTGCACATTTGCGAAGATATTCAAAATCTTTTTCGTCGTAAGTTGTAATCAGCTGTAAAAGTTCGCTTTCACAGGCTGTGTGCATGGTATTCAGTTTTTGAATAATTTCAATATTCCTCATAATTTTTTCACATTAAAAGAGGACGGCATTTCTGCCGCCCCCAAACAGAGAATACAGCATTCTCCGTAAAATTCAAATAGTTTTCAGCATTAAAAGCTTCTGCTTCCGCCGCCCGATGAACCGCCGCCACCGGAGGAGCTGCTTGATGAACCGCCCGAGCTGTCGGAATCACTCCGGATTCTCGTAACGGAAACATGCTTTGTCAGGAAGATATCCTTCTTGTCGGTAAGCATAGTCTTGCTGTTTTTCTTGAGGTCATAAGTTCCTGCTTTGCCGTTGTGCTTGTAACGGTTTTTCACTACAATAACTACAATAACGGCAACAATAATTGAACCGCCTGCAATGACAATGCCGTAATGCTTTACGACATAGAGGAATTTGTTATCCTCTTTTTCCTGCAAATCAATATTTTTATTTGACTTGTCATCGTCAATACCCTCGTCATAGTAGTGGTCAACATAATAGAGGAATTGTTCGGCAGCACTGTAATAGTTGCCTTGCTTCATATCATACTGAACATCATCAAGAAGAGTATTAACACGGCCATCGCCGAAATAATACATCGCATCGCCTTTTGTTCTGAAGTCGATTGCTCTGCCCTTCATATCAATCGTGAGTATAACGCCCGCTGTAGTTTTGCCGTATTTGTCGGCATAATAACGGTTTGCAAACGGTTTGATATCGTCCTCGGTTTTGCCCTCGTTGTTAGTATAGATAACCGCAACCCAGCCGGTTTTTTGAGCAAAAGCGTCAAGTTCCGCCTGAAGCTGTGTTTCTTCCTCCGAGGTAAACAGTTCGGCGTCATCACGGAGTTCTGTTTGTCCCGCCGCAAAAACAAAGAGCGGAGTACAGAAAACCATAATCATAGCCGCAAGCATTGCGGAAAGTCTTTTTGTAACATTCATCATAAGAACAACAGACCTCCCAACAAGCCGAGTGCCATAAGCGCTGCGGCAATAATTGCAGCGAAAGCAAGAAGCTTTCCTGCGGAGGTAGGAAGCTCACCGTAGGTTTTGCCCGTCTGACCGTTAACTGCAAACGGCAGAATTTTACCTCTGTATTTATAGGTTACAATCCAAACGGGCAAGAGGTATAGTTCCAATTTTCAAGGTCGATTTTATCGTTGTAGTTCTGAATCTGAACGGCACTGTATCCGCTTGCCGTGTCTTTCATAAGCTGTTGACAGTATCCGTTGATTCTTGTTTGAACTGCCTGTGCAACCTCATTTTGCTCAATATCACGCTTTTCTGCCTGAAAACCCGAAAGATAGGACATTGCAAACGGGTGAGCCTCGCCCAAATCGTAAGGGTGTACGCATTGGAGCATATCTCTGTCCTGACCTTTTAGCGCTCTTTCAAAAACATTATTTACAATCAGATTGCCTGCTCTGTGGAGCTCAAAAACCTTTGTTTCCGTGTAACGGTCATCTCCGACAGTCCACGAACGAACCTTTTCGCCCTTTGCAACCATCTGTGCGCTACGCTGTTCGTCAACATACCAATACGGAAAATACACACCCGTGAGTTTGTCAAAATGCTTTTCGCTGACAAAATTCTTCGGCAAAAACCATTTCCTTTTGCACATTTCAAGAAACTTGTCAATTGCCTTCTGCTTTGAAAGCTTGAACGGAATCACACGGTCGGGTTTAAATTCACCCGAAAGTCTGCCGCCGAGAACAACAGGATTCTGACAATAGAAGCAGGTTGTTGCCGCAGTTGACGCTGTTGTAACAACCTGAGCACCGCAGCTTGGACAGTTGTAGATAACAGCCTCTTCCTCAGTTTTGTTTTCTGCCTGTGCGCTGTCATTGCTCTGCGCCTGCTTGGCGGCATTCTCTTTAGCCTTTTCCTGTTCCTTTTTCTCCTGCTTTTCTGCGCTGTTCTCTTTTTGCTCCTTCTTGGCAAATCCTGAACATACTTTTCCGTAAAATCGGACATACAGTATTCACAACTGAACATCTGCTTATCGGGATTGAATTTCAGCGGAGCGGCGCAGTTCGGACAGGTGTAGTTTACAGTTGCCATAACTTACCCCTTATAATTAAATTCTGAAACATCCCCCTCCGTTTGAGAAGAGGGATTGTTTGTACTTAAAATTCAGCTTATTCTGTCTTTGTACCGCACTCGGGACAGAACTTTGCATTTGCAGAAAGCTCGTATCCGCAGTTTGTGCAGAAACGCTTTTTGGGAGCCTCGGGCTTCTTTGAACCGCACTCCGAGCAGAACTTGCCTGTGTTTACCGCACCGCATGAGCAAGTCCATGAGCCTGCGGCTGCACCGCCTGCCTGCACAGCGGGAGCCTGTTGCTGTGGCTGAGTCGGCTGCTGCTGACGGTACTGCGGATTCTGCTGATAACCGCCCATGATATTTCCGCCGGCATTCATACCTATGCCCATGCCCATAAAGCCTGCCATTGCACCGTTTGCATTTGAGCCGGCATCTTTAAGGCCCTCTGAAATATTGGCTGCAACATAGCCCTGCTGAACTGCTGCGTCCGAGAGCATTGCGCCCTTGTTACGCATATTGATGAGCTCCTGACTGTCCTCTGTGTAGGAAACATCCATACCAACGGCAAAGACTTCCATACCACGAGCTGTGTCCATTCCTCATCAAGCGTCTGTGCCATATACTGACCGATAAGACGCTGTTTTGACTTGATGAAGCTGATTCTCTCACCGTCAGCGGAATACTGGTTGATTGCAGAACCGAGAGCGCCGACGAACTCCTCGTTATACTGTGCTCTTACATCTGCGAAATCAACAGATTTGTTTTCCGTAACAGCCTCTCTCGGAATAACCTCCTGATAGAACTTGAACGGCTCAACAACCTTGATTGAATATGTACCGTGAGCACGGAGCATAAGCTCTGAATTGTAAAAATTGTCAAAATAGTTTACGGGAGTTGATGTTCCGAAAGGAATACCCTTGATTTCCTGAAGATTTATATAGAAAACTCTCTGAGCCTGTGAGGGGATTCCGCCGTACTTAATACGGTTAAATGTTTCCTTGATCGAATCACCGAACTGACCGCAGAAAAGTGACGGCATTGAGCTGTTATTTACCTTAAAATAACCCGGCTCTGCAGTAAAGTCAACAATCTTACCGCCGTCAATAAGAATCATCATCTGGTTATCGTAAACATGAATTACAGAACCGTTTGATACGATGTTTTCAGAACCCTTTTTGTTCTGACTTTTGCCGTTCTGCGAAACAAGCTGACCGGGACAGATGAGGGTGTTGTCGCCCATGGGGGACGGTTCAATGACCTCGAGCCATGAATCCGCGAGTCCGCCTCCGACTGCATTTATCGCTGCTTTAATAATACCCATAATTTAACTCCTTAATTTTTGTAGCTTATAGCTGATTTTTCAGATATTGCTGTTACACTAATAATAATATGTTTGAAGAAAAATTTCAATACTATTATTAAAAAACAGGCTGAATGGCATATGCTTTTTTTATTGTTCCAATGTTTTGCCATCATAAATAATGCAAAAAGACGGTCGGGAAGAGGGCATTTGGCTCTGACAACCCGACCGTCAAACTTTCAGAATTTTCTCTGTTGAAGTGTCTGTTCGTTTACGGAATTAAACTTCCACGAACGAATGTTAATTTCTTTTATTGCAGTTCCGCAGAACTGACAAAATTTTTCTCCCAGCGTTTTTACGGGAGCACCGCAGTTGGGGCAATTCACTCCGAGAGCGGTTGCTCTGTTATGAAGCCTATCAGCGTCCTGAACATACATCAACCCAACCTCATAGATTGTCTGCATTCTGTTCTCTCTGCTGCCGAAGGTCACCTCGTTGTTCATATCGGTAACATACGAAAAGTAACCGACAGATGCCTCAAAAAGTATCGTTACCGTTGCACCGTTTTTTATATAGCGGGCAATCTGAACATCGTAAATATTGACATCCTCATAGTGCTGTGTATTTGCAACAGATGAAAGCTGGTCGATAATTCCCTGAACATAGTTTGTAAAATTCGGAGTGACCTCCTCCGCAATAACACCGAGCCTTTTTGACTCAACCGCCGAAAAGTAGTTTCGCAAAAGTGAACGGGTTTTGTTCATATACTGCTCAACATCAAGCTCGGGAAAATCCTTTTTTATCATTGGCATATAAACCGAGGTCATTCCGTGAAGCGAACGGGGAGTTTCACGCATTTGCTCCTGATCCTCTTTCACGCCCTGAATGCCCTCTATAAGGGAACTTGTACCGAACAATGTTCTTGAAAGATGTCTTATTTTACTGACAATTACCGTAACTATAATTGCTATTGCAAGTACGACTATCGACACAGAGATGATTGTTGCAATTGTATCCGGACTCATATAATTGTACCCTTAATCAGTCTTCTTTGTTGACAACCTTGATTCCGAGAACCTCAAGGCTTTCATCGTCAACCTCTGCCGGACATGCAGACATAAGCTCGCTTGCATTCTGAACCTTCGGGAATGCTGTTACATCACGGAGGCTGTCAGCCTTGCACATAAGCATTGTAACACGGTCAAGACCGATACCCATACCACCGTGCGGCGGTGCGCCGTATTTGTAGGCTTCAACAAGGAATCCGAACTTTGCTTCGATTTCTTCATCGGTGAGCTTCAAAGCCTTGAACATCTTCTGCTGGAGTTCATAGTCTGTGATACGCATTGAACCGCTTGAGAGTTCAACACCGTTAAGTGTGAGGTCATAGGCCTTTGCAATGACCTTTGACGGATCTGTGTCAAGGTACTGCAGGCACTCTTCCTTAGGCATTGTGAACGGGTGATGCATTGCAAGCCATTCGCCGCTTTCCTCATCATATTCAAAGAATGGGAAGTCAACAATCCAGAGGAACTTGAATACATCGGGAATAATGTCAAGACGCTTTGCAACAACAAGACGGAGTGCGCCGAGTGTTGAAAGAACCGTGCTGTTCTTGTCGGCAACGATGAGGATAACATCGCCCTTTTCCGCACCGAGTCTTTCGTAAATTGCCGAAAGCTCTTCTTCACTCATAAACTTCTTGAATGATGCGTTAGGCTCGTCAACCCATCTTACATAGGCAAGTCCCTTTGCACCGATGCCCTTTGCATATTCTGTGAGCTTGTCAATTTCTTTTCTTGTGTAAACCGACGACGCATTCTTGGCAACAATTGCTCTTACAGAACCGCCGTTCTCAATTGCACTTGTAAATACGCTGAAACCGCAGTCCTTAACAAGGTCCGAAATGTCCTGAATCTTCATGTCAAAACGGATATCGGGCTTGTCCGAACCGTAGCTTTCCATAGCCTCTTTGTAGGTCATTCTCTGGAAATGCTCCTCAAGGTCAATGTTTAAAACCTCTTTGAAAAGCTTTTTGAAAAAGCCCTCGTTGATTTCGAGGATTTTCATCAAACATCAACA
>ENA-OQDE01000513-OQDE01000513.1-human-gut-metagenome-genome-assembly--contig:-NODE-513-length-22481-cov-4.604724_pt1 | contig 22481 bp, 23 predicted proteins | sample MGYA00242768_ERZ504595 | MGnify/ENA primary metagenome ERZ504595 (study PRJEB26092, sample SAMD00036307) | human gut metagenome | host: Homo sapiens | study: EMG produced TPA metagenomics assembly of... | reverse complement strand
CGAGGCCAAGGCCGGCTCCGAAACCGCGACCGCCGCAGACCTGGCCGAAGCCCATGTCATGCGCTCCCGCAGCGCCAAGCTGATGCACACCGCCGGCAATCTCATCGCCACGTCCAAGGATTTCCGCCACGGAGCGCAGCTGTGGCGTCGCGGCAAACTGGACTGAGCCGGCGCAACACGCGGACAGCGTAACAGGGCAAACCCGGATATACTGATATCCGCGTCGGCCATGCATAGCCCCGGGCTCCATTTTTTGCCGCTGCGAGCGGCCTTTGCGCCGACAGGCGCTTTCGTGGTTCGGCGCATTCTCTTTTTCTTTCTCACCCCGTTGAATCCGCAACACGCTACTGCTGATGGGACGAGACGTACAGCAGACAGCGGAAGCCGTGGGCGATGTACTGCGGCACATAATTCAGCCCCGTCGCGCTCATGAAGTCCTCGGCACCCCATTCACCCCACGCATCGCCGGTGGCCAGCAGACCGATCGGCGACAGCTCGACTATACGGAACTGGGCATGTGGTGGAATTTCACCCACTGCGGCGTGCTGCCGGAGGTCGATCCGCTCACGTCGCCGCCTGCGCCACGGGATGCCGCAGGCCCCACGGCGGAGCCAGCAACGGCGGCTGATCCCGACATGTCGGCCGAAAAGCGGTGCGCGCTCGCATCAAGGCGGAAAACGAACTCATCGACCACATCCAATCCCACGCGGACGCCATAGGCTTCCCCGGCGAGCTGGGAGTCAGCCGCGCCGTCAACGGCATCTGTCTGCGAGTGCTCACCACACGCGGTAATGACGCCTTCGACCTGATCAAAGACGTGTCGGATTTCGTCGTTGCGTAAAATCGCGCTCTCAAAACTCGCAGATACAGCATGAATATACGCAAAAAGTGCTTGCATCCGCGAGTTTGAGACGCCCCTGACGCTATTGCCGCACCAACGGCGGCATCGGCTGCCACTTCGGGTCGTGCATCAGCTTGTGCGAGTCCCGCCATCCCTTGGCGATCTGCACCAGCCCGGTGCGCACGTGCTCGCGGTCGACCGCGACCAGGCGAATAACCTCTTTCGCCACCGTGGCGGCCGTTCCCAGGGCGAACAGCACTGGCCGGTAGTCGCCGTGCACCATGAAGTACCGGGCCATGTACCCGCGGTTGCGCAGGATGTGGTACCGGTTCATGTCCGAGGTGGAGTTCAGCTGCCGCAATCCGGCGATGTCCCAGTTGCTGATGTCGCGCGTGCGCCGCATCACCACGTCGGGCACCACAATCGAGTTGGTGACCTTGCTGGCCAGATACCCGTACATCGTGTCGTCCCAGTAGATGAAGAACCGCGGGTCGGGGAGCCCGATCTTCTCCACGATGCGCCTGCGGAACAGCCCGCCCTCGAAGCACAGCGTGTTCATCACGCGGTACCCGGCGGAGCCGAATGCGGCCGGCGCGATCGGGTTCGGGATGCCCAGCGGCACGATGAAGTTGTACTGCCAGTAGAACGGCCCGCCGTCGAAATCGAGCTTGCCGCCCTGGATCACGTCATGGTCGCGACCCCATTTCGCGAGCTTCTCGATGCCGTCAGGCAGTACGGCGACGTCGTCGTCCATCACCCAGAACCATTCCGCTCCGAGATCGTACGCGACTTTTACTCCGACGGAAAACCCACCGGCACCGCAAGATTGTCGGTTTGCGGAGCGTACACCACACGGCTCGTGCCACCTTTGCGGTCGGCGTCCGTCGTCCCCCACAGACCGTCGGCCTTCTCCCGGAATTCGTCGACCATGTCCTGCGTCTCGTCGGAGTGTTCGTTGTCGACGATGACGATGCGCCATGGCGCGACCGTCAGCTGCGCGAATGAGGCCAGGAGTTCTTCCAGCAACTGCTGGCGCTTATATGTCACCACGATGATGGCGAGCTTGTCGAACACCGCACGGGCATCACAGGTGTGCTCGACCGTGGCTTCCCCAGTTTTGTCGTTCCTGTAAGTCATACCTTTCATTGTGACACCGTTTATGTGAAGGAAAGTGATAGTCACAGGATTGCCACCAGACAACGCCATGATGTCATGCCGACGTTTCCGGCCGTGCAGCTACCGTTCAGAGAGTATGGAGGTGGGTCATGAGGCGGCACCGCCCGGCGCGTGGTCAGTCGCCGGAGCTGCTGTCACCGGCGCTGCCGTCGCCGCTGCTCGACCCGCTGCCGTCGGACGAGTCCGGGGCCGGCTCGCCGGGCGCTGCCGCGCGTGACCGTCACCGTGTTCTCGGAGCCATCCCTCCACATAATCCAGTCCACGGCCGTATGGTCGTAGTCGTCCGCGTCATCGCCCGACGGGGTCAACGTGTAGCTGCCGACCGTCTCGCCCTTCTCGTCGACGATGATGTTCTCGTCCGTGGTTTTGACGTAGAACTGCTTCAGCAGATAGTTGGCTCCTTCGAACTCACCGGAGTTCAGCATCAGGCGGGCCCACCGCCCGCCGTCCAGCACCTCGGTGACCTTCAGGTCGCGTGAGAGAATAAACACACGCTTGCTGTCGCTCGACTCATCCCACTGGAAATACAGGGAACCGTCCGAGAACTGGCCGAAGTCCGTGAAGTTCACGTACTGGTCATCCTTCGTGTTGATGTTCAGCAGGTCGGTGACTTTTTTGGTCTTGCCCGTGCCTGCATCCAGAATCAGCAGCTTGTTGCCGTTATAGCTTTCGGAGGGATTGAGCACGTACTGATTCGCGCCGAACCGATACAGGCCCTGCAAGTCGCATCGGTAGGTGTCGCCAGGCGAGCAGTAGTCCGACGGAATCTTCACGATTTCCTTGTTGCTGTCGATGGAATACAGGTGGTATGCGCTGTCCTTGACCACATATGTGTCGAACACGTGGTAATCGTCCACATCGACTTCAGTAGTGTTCAACGACTGGTATCCGCCGCTGTCCTTGCTGATGCTCATGCTGTCCTTGAACGTCTGCAAGGTCTCGGTCTGCTTCGCGCCGCCGCTCAATCCCATGATCTGCTTGTGGCCGATTTCGACCTCACGCTGATCGTCGTTGACAGTCCTCTTCTCCGTCGTCTTCCAGCTTTTCTCGATGGCGACGCGATTGTTGGATTGCGCGAGCACATCGAATTCGTAATCCTGCTGCAGGTTGATCAGGTTGTCTTCCTCGGTGCGCAGATCGATGCGATCGGACAATTCGCCGATTTCAAATCGACCTGATGGGCGAACAGGTGCACGGTTTCCGGCGTGGTGCCGACCGCCTTGGTCTTGACCGCGTAGATCACGAACACGGCCGGGTTGGGACCGTATGTGGCGGCGACGACCGGATCGGAGTACATCTTCTCCCCGGATTTCAGAGCCGAGAAGTAGATCACCTTCGATTCGTCCATTGCCGCGTCCAGACGCCGAACGCATATTGCCCGTCATCGGCGGATTGGCTGGAACTGCCATAGTCGGAATCGCTGCTGGAGCTCGCATCGCCGTTGGCGCAGGGCATTACGTCGGAAACCACTGCGCCGCCGTCCCACCCCCAGTCGGAGGTGTCGTAGTTGCAGACGAAGTTGGTCATGATGACTTCGCTGACCGCTTTTTTGCCTTCGACCTGCGTCGGGGATTGCTTTTGCGTTTTCTTCGGCGTTGCATCAGTCGTGTCGATGGTCTGCGCGGGGCCCGCGGCCGCGTTCTTCTTACCGTGAAGGATGAGGAATGCGGCAACTCCGCCGACGACGATCGCCACGACGACGATGGCCGCGATGATGGCGATGATGATCTTGCGCTTCTTGCGTTGCGCGGGCGTAAGTGGTGGCTTCTTGCCGGGTTGGGATTGCGACCCGGGCTGACCTTGGGGTGCGCTGCCGCCGTTATCCGCGGGGCCCGCTGGCTGCGGGACAGGCGGCAACGTCCCCGTACCGGGCACTGTGTTCGGAGCGAAGCCGGACGCGGCTGTACCGGGTTGAGGCATCTGCGCCCGCTACCGGGCGCTGCGGCGGCACCGCTTGCGACCGGAATGCCGCAGTATGTGCAGAACGCCGATCCCGCTGGAATTTCATTACCGCATCGAGCGCATCTGGCCATCATCATCCCCTGTCTCTTCGTTACGACAATCATAACCAATTCGAGGGATTTTGAAAGGCCGCGAAGCCCTGCGGCCGGGCGCGATGTCACGCGGTCTGGGCTATGATGAAGGCGCAACCGAACGGGAGCCGCAAGGCTGAGAGGAAGCGACGCTTCGACCGTCAACTTGATGCGGGTAATGCCGCCGTAGGGACGAGTTGTCCAGTCGCAGCGCAGCAACAATCGGCATCCGCCAACCGATGGCGGACGGTTCCCAGCCAAACGCACCGGGCATCCCGGCATATAACAGAACAGGCATAACGAAAAAACGCATGATTCGGGTCATGGAGGGGCGCACCACCTCACAGGGTACGGCTTGCTCCAGCGACCCGTTTTTCATATCGGCGGACGCGGCGTGCCCGATCGGAGATCGACCGGCAACGGCCGGCAGTGCAATGTCGCCGATATGGGAATCACGCCAGCGACCGAGGAGGGACACATGATCATCAACGGGCAGCAGGAGGACATCGCCACGCCGCTCAGCGTCGACGAGCTCATCGCGCGCAAGGGCCTTAACGCGGGACGCGTGGCGGTCGAGGTGAACGGTGCCATCGTGCCGCGCGACAAGCGCGCACAGACCATGCTGAGCGGCACCGACACCGTCGAAATCGTCACGTTCGTGCAGGGCGGCTGAGAGCCCGGCAAACACGCGGCAAGGCATCGGCACGGGCTCATGCCGATGCCGGCCAGCGAACCGCACTCCGACCCGAATACCGCACGCATCAAGCGTCATATACCTCAAAGAAAGGTACCATCATGACCATCGCATCAACCACACCGGTCGCCCAATCGGACGACCCGGTGCTCGACGAACTCATCGGCACGGCGACGAACACCGCGCTGCTCCCCGAACCGGACGCGCACGCCTACGACGACATCGCGACCGGCGACGCCGACCCGCTGGTGCTCGGCGGGCACAAGTTCACCAGCCGCTTCATCCTCGGCTCGGGGCGCTACGACCTGAACCTCATCAAGGCGACCATAGAGAACGCCGGCACGCAGATCGTGACGATGGCGTTGCGTCGCTGCCGCACGACCGAGAACAACCTGCTCGACTACATACCCAAGGGCATCACGATGCTGCCGAACACGTCCGGCGCACGCAACGCGGAGGAGGCCGTGCGTATCGCGCGCCTCGCCCGCGAGGTCTGCCAGACGGACTTCGTCAAGGTCGAGATCGAGCACGAGACGAAGTACCTGCTGCCCGACAACGAGGAAACGATTCGCGCCACCGAGATGCTCGCCAAGGAGGGCTTCATGGTGATGCCGTACATGTTCCCCGATCCGATCGCGGCCAAGCGGCTTGAGGAGGCCGGCGCCGCCTGCGTGATGCCGCTCGGCTCGCTTATCGGCTCCAACAAGGGACTGCGCATGCGCGACTTCATCGAGGTTATCATCGCGAACACGCACGTGCCGGTGATCATCGACGCGGGCATCGGGCGTCCCAGCCAGGCCGCCGAGGCCATGGAGATGGGCGCGGACGCGGTGATGGCGTACACGGCCATCGCGAGCGCCGGCAACATCCCGCTGATGGCCCGCGCGTCAAGCACGCCATCGAATCCGCCGCGAGGCATACCTGTCCGGCCTGGGCACGGTGACGGAGGGTCACGCCGTGCCGTCCAGCCCGACGAACGCCGCCGACTACCTGCACTGAGCCACCCGTACTGAGTCGCTACTCACGTCGCCGCCCGGCAGCGTGCACCCATACGTGGGGCACGATGCGGGTGTACCTTAATCTCGCGATGACGCCCAGCCCGCGGCCCGAGCCCCCGCGATCACAGGTCAACGGCCATCGCCAGCTCCAGGTCGTCGTCCAGTTCCTCGACATCGAAGTCGAGCTTCCTGAGCACGTCGTCATTGGGAACATCGCCAAGGGGCGCATCATCACCGTCGCCGGGGCCATGTCACCGGGATCGTCATCAGGCGCATCAGCATCGATTCCACGACCTCATCATATTGGTCCGGATTGCCGCGGAACAACGCCAAAGCGCACCCCCGCGCCAGGCGCTCGTCCGGGAACCGTGCCAATACGATGTTCGCCAAGGACTCGCCCAAATGTGCCTTCGCGTTCATTTCCTCCTCGCTCAGCTTGTCGAGACGTTTCTGCATGCGGCGTGTGAGACGCTGTATGTCCGCCTCGGACGTACTGTAAAGCGTGCCGTCCGTCGCGTAGTCGTCATCAAGCCCCCGTGAGAATTCATCGAATCCGTTCATGAACGCGATTATCGGCAATGACAGCAGACCGAACCGGACGAGCGTCTCCGTAAGCAGTTCCAGCTGCTCGACGCCTCGGTCGAACCGCTTGCGGTCTCGCCGCTCGAATCCGAGGATAAGGTCATGGGCCATCACGTCGCCCATCAGCGAGTATGCCAGATCGTTCAGGAACGCCACATCCTGCCATAGTGGTTCTCCCGGCACATCCCGATTGTGTTCCAGCGCGAGCATGCGGTCATCGACATCTATTGGTTCATCGTCCCACATCTTCTCGTATGCATCAATCAGCCGGACGACATCGTACATGTATCGCCGCTCGCATTTCAGCAGATCCAGCCTATCCTCCATGTCGATGCGGGCGCAGCTCTCGCAGTCGCACAGCGACTCGTCGCCCACCTCGGCATATCCGCGAACGTCATCTCGCTTCGACGAGCATCCGCCCGCGTCGCGATCTGCCGTCGCAATCTCTCCGACAGCCGGTTCCTCATCGTCATGACGACCCATATACTCACTCATCACTGATTGCCATGCAGCTCGTATTCCGCATCGGCCTGCGCCCGCCGCTCGTGCAGATAGTCGACCACGCGCCGATACCGCATGTCCGGCGCCGCACCGAAGCGCAACACGTCTCCGTCCTCGCGCAGCATGCACATGCCGATGCCGGGGTACAGCAGCAACATCCGGGCGATGTCGAGGCTGCGCCGCTCATCGGCACCCCAATTGAGCAGGGTGTATGCCGCCAGCCGGTGCATCTGCGTCGAATGCTCCTCCATGGCGAGCCCGCGCTGCTTGCGGTTGCCGAACCGCTTCCTGCCGCGAGGCCGTCGCATCAGTTCCTCGACGGTCGTCATACGAATCAGCGACGGCATGTAATCGGACGGGTCGTCGCGAAACAGAGCCAGCGTGGAATCGTTCAGCAGCTCGTACAGCCACACCGAGATGCCGTACTTGCGCACCGTTTCGGAGCAGCCGTGAAGAAACCTCCGGCACTCGCCACCAGCCGCCCGTTGAATGACATCGCCGCCGCGCACAGGTTCGTCGTCCAACTGCCGCACGCGAATACGTCGCGCGCCAGCGCGTACAGCCGGTGATCCCATGGCGTGGGCGTGCCGTCCCTGTCATAGTCTTCGCACACCTTGCGCATAGTCTCCGGAGAGACGAGTTCCTCGAATCGCCGCTCCAACTTGTTGATAGCCTGCAGAAATCCGATGGTATCCATCGAGAATGATGTCGCCATGATCGCTCCTTTTCGTATGCGCCACTGCCGTCACGGTCCCTCCGCGTCCTCGCGCATAGGCACACCATGGCACACCCAAGGCTCCCGGCGCCACCCACCCTCGAAAATCTGTGGATATGTGGATAACTCACCCCTTATCCACAGTTGTCCACATTGCCGGCGGAACCGGCAAGCCCGGCCATCAGACCGGTGAAACCATACGAAAATGCCAGAATGGAACACCACGCGCATAAACAACATCCACTATCATGGCTAGCGGAAGTCGATCACATGCCGCAGGCCGTCGCACCAGCTCAGGCATCAAAGGGAAGAGACAATGAACGAAAACAAACGCACCGTGACGATTCTCATACCCTGTTACAACGAGGAGGAGTCGCTGCCGATGCTGTTCGCCCGGCTCACCACGCTCTCTGAGAACGCCCAGCTGGCACCGGACGATGACGATCGCATCGACTATCGCTTCCTGTTCGTGGACGACGGGTCGAAGGATTCGACCCGCGACGAAATCCGCGAGTTCGCCAGCAACCGTCAGCCTACGTAAGGTGCCCGCGCGGACACGCACAGCTGTGCCCGCGCGGCCGTCCGTGGCTACATGAATTTCTTCAGATCCACCGGACAGCTCAGGCCATCCTTGATGCTGCTGAGCTTGTCCAGCACACCTCCATTGGAGGAGTCGGTGGAGTTCTTGTTCTCGTCGGCAGGCTTCGATGAGGTCTTGCCGGAGGATTTGCCACCGTCGGTGCCGTCGCTGCCAGTTCCCGCCCACTGGTCCTCCACCGCATCCGGCACATCAGCGCCGCACGTGTCGGTGACCTTGCCGTTGGTGCCCGTGTAGATGCCCTTCTCGTTGATAATCGGCGTGGTGACGACGTCCAGCGTCGACTTCGCCTTCTCCGCCGCCCGCACGGTGAACGCGATGGTCACCGTCTCACCCGGCTTGATGCCCTGGGTCAGACGCAGGTTGATGAACTGGCGGTCCTCCACGGTGCCATTCGACACCATTTCGCCGGATTCGTAGGCGAGCGACGTGATCGCGCCGCCTTCGGGCGCCATCAGGAACAGTCGCGGCTGCATCGTGCCCTTCTCCGTATTGCCGGTAATGAACGCCGGCAATGACTTCGCCTGCTCCTCGGTCATCGTGTTCTTCAACCGTACCGTCACCGTGTATTCGTCGCCGAGGCCGGCGTTCGCGATGGTCATGGTTGGTAGCTCGGGCGGGCGCGTCCACTTCGTCGCTGATGCGGTACGAGTTCGCGGCGAAATCGCTGCCGCACGTCTTCTTGACGGTGATGCTCGGCTCAAGATACCAGCTGAGCTTGCTGGGCTTCGCCTCGGTCACGTAGACGCGGCCTTCGGCTGTTCCACACTGCCGGGAATCATGCCCGCGACGTTCGCGTCGAAGACCTTGGTCTGTACGAGCGCCGCCAGCTCCTCCTCCTGCGCCATCCACAGCTTGAAATGGCCGTTCGCGGACGTCTGCCGCAGCGCCTTGAGCATCGGCGACAGCGTCGACGTGCCCGCGCCCGAGAACACGTGGTCATGATCGTCTTCGACGCCTTGTTGGTGTAGGCGTTCTGCTCCTTGTAGATCGGGTGGTCCACGTACAGCTCGTTGAGGAAGAACTTGACCGTGTTCGTGCCGTCCAACACCTTGCCGTCACTGAGCTTGACCGATCCCGTCGCGCCGATCAGCGACTGCAGGAACACGGGGTCAAGCGCGAACACGCCGGCGATCTCCTGGTTCTCGTTGCCCGGCTGCGCGAGCCACATGTTCTTCAATGTGACCGCAGCCCGCTGGAAGTTCGGGTTGACGGTGGTCGTCTGTGGGTATTTCCACACCTGGTCGCCGAACACCGCAGCTTCCTTGACGTTCTCGGCATCGTACGGCTGCGTGCCGTAGGTGATGTCGGTGGTGGCGATGAAGTCGCCGATCGTGACCTTGCCGTGGTCGGCGGTCACCGGCGCGATGTTGCCGACCATGCCGCCGCCGGACCGCAGCTCGGCCGGATTGTAGATCGCGACCAGGTACGTGCGCTCACCGTTCTCGCCCAGCAGCTGTGGCAGCAGGTTGATCAGCTCGTCGTATTCGTTGAGCATCTTGTCCACGGATTTCAGGCCGGAGACGCCGGTCTTCACCATGGAGGCGATGCTCGAGCTCTTCGGAGGCGCCAGCTTCTCCAGCCGCCGCGTCTCGACTTTGATGTCGGCTCGGGCCTGCTTGACGATGCCCGGCATGGCCGTCACCGCGCTCAGGTCGACGGATTTGTCTTTCATGGAGAAGCCGGACAGCTGCTTGCTCAGGTCCATCAAATCGGTGAACGGCCCGTCCACCAGGTTTCCCATGGCGTCCAGCATCGTGCGCGCGGCGGTGATGTCGTTCCCGTACGCCGTATGGTCGCGCAGGAACGTCCACTGCGACTTGTCCAGTTCGTCGCGCAGCGCCCGCGTGGACGTCACCATCTCACGTGCGGACGTGCCGATGTTACCTCCGCCACCGCAGCCGAGCGCGGTGTTGGCGAGGTTTTCGGAAGCGGAGATGAAGCGGTTCGCCTCCGTGTACAGTTTGAGCGCGGAGATTCCGTAGATACCGACGACCGACAACACGGCTCCTAGTAGCACGAACACCACATACAGCACGATGCGCCGCGGACGCAGCGCTTGAGACAGGAATTGATGTCCTTTTCGTCCGATGTGCTGGGGGATCGGCGCATGGGTTAACCTCGTTTGCTTCGTGTTACATTCCGTTTTGTCGCGTCCGTCGTTCCACGCGACGACCGTTATCGTTCCGTCGGGTTCGATGGCCTGCCGTCACACCGTCTTTTCGGGCGGACCGGCTCTCGACGCTACGTAATACAACCTCAGATGATACCGTGCGATGCTTACCGCACGCTAAGTCTTCTTTCTGAACCGTTGTATTTCGACGTTTTTTTTCACCATTGCCCGGGACCGGAAGGATGGCCCGGCACAACACCCGCGACCTTGTCAGACTGCTTTCAGACTTCATTGAGGGGTATAACAGTATGGAGCAAGATAACATACACATAGCGCGACCATAGTGTTGCCTACGGGATGCCGTGCTTTACGGGGCCTTTCGGGGTTCTTCGGGTGGCGTCCCGGCCACTGTCACGAAAACGCGGGCGCACGGTTGCCATGATCGCAGCCCCCGCTGGGAAGAACTGGAGAAGTACACGCATGTTCGTTCTCAAGAACGCATGGTCATCCATAGTCCGCCGCAAATGGCGCACGCTGTTGACCATGTTCATCGCCATCATCGTCACATTCGGGACATTGTTCGGTTTCTCCGTCCTGCACGCCGATGAATCGGCCACCGATGGCTACAACCCCCAGCTGGTCAGCGCCGTCATCCGCCCGGATGCGAAGACCAAGGCAACCTACAACGGCGCCGATTCTTCCTATACGAAGAACTACCTGGCGTTCGACGCATACGACAACTACGCGTCTGCGCTGCAGGCCGCCGGCCTGACGTACAGCTATGCACTCACCATCACCGTGCCGGTGCGGCAGAGCGGCGACGTCAAGGCCATCGCTGGCACCGACGACCAGAGCGCCGACAAGACCGGCGGCGAGATGCTGTACCGCAGCTTCTCTTCGCTGGAGCCGCGCATGAGAACGAGCTCGGCCGGTACAAGATCGTCAAGGGCAAGCAACTGGACTACTCGAGCCAGTCGAAGACAGGCGTGCTGATTTCACAGGCGTTCGCGAAGAAGAACGGCCTGGACGTAGGCGACAAGTTCACCGTCGCGTTCCCGAACGACGCGAAGAAGACCATCGAGCAGACCGTCCGCGGCATTTACGAGTACACGGAGCCGGCCGCCGCGGGGCAGGGTTCGGACGCCAAGCTCGCCAAGGACAACCGCGACAACGTCATCTACACCGCGTACTACACCTTCGCGATGGACGGCCTGTATGCGGCCGACGGCAAAGGCTGGCTGATTCCCGACCTGAACATCTCGTTCCTGCTCGACAGCATGTCGACCTATCGGAAGTTCGAGAAAGTCATCAAGAAGGCAAAGCTGCCCGCGAACCATGAGCTCACCTCGCCGACGCTAATCGAGCACGAGAAGCAGATCGCGCCGCTGCGCTCCCTGGCGAGCTCGATGAAGCCTATGCTCGCCGCCCTCTGGATTGTGGGCGCGGTACTGTTGCTGCTTTCGTGGGGATCGAGCCTGCTGGTCGGCCGCCGGCGTGAAATCGGCAACCAGATCGTCATCGGCGTCTCGCGTGGGCGTATCGCCTGGCAGTTCATGCTGGAGACGCTGTTGCTGAACCTTGTCGGATTCGCCGTAGGCATGGTCGTCGGCGCGTTCGCGGTCAAGCCGCTGGCCACGAAGCTCGCCGACGGCAATGCGGTCAGTGTGCCGGGCAACCTGATCTGGACTGTCATCTGGAGCGGTCTCGGCACGATTGTGGTCCTGATGGTGATCGCCATGATCCGTGTGCTGCTGTTCCGTGTCAGGACGCTGTTTGCGGCCCGTTCCTCGAATGAGTCGAGGTCGTGGATGGCGGCGGGACGGACGACACCGCAACAAGCGACAACGCAGCGAACGACAGTGATACGGCAGACGCCGACGATACGGCGGAATCGGCACAGGAGCAGGCATGAACGACACGAACACGAATAAGGCGGACGACATGAACGAGGACGACGTCACACTGACCGGTCCCGAAGGCGAGAACACGGCGTCGAATCAGACGCGGCAGCCGACGCCACGGCCGACACGGCAACCGAATCCCCGGATGCCGCCGGAGCGAGCGATTCGACGACGGTACCGGACAGCGTGCAGTTCTCCATCGTCTTCGACGACGACGGTGACGACTCCGACGCCATCGTGATCGACGCTGCCGACGCGGAAATCGACACTACCGCGGAAGCCGATACGACGGTCGCGACGGATGCTCCGCCGAGGAGGCACCGGCCGACGACGAGAAGCCCGGAGATGATACGCAGGATGCCGCCACGCAGGAGCCGGTCGTGCCGACAACACCGCCGATAACACCAGTGCCGATACCGGCGATGCTGATACCGGCACCACGGCGGCGGACACCGCCGACGAGAACTTGGATATGGCAGCGGCCAACGCCAGCAAGGTCAACGAAACACTCAAGCTGAGCACCGGGGGCAAGACGGCCGGTGATGGCCAGAAGAAGACCAGGCCGGCAGGGTCACCGTGGCATCGGCCAGCGTCGACCCTGCAATGCGCCTGTCATCGCGCATCGACAAGGAGCTCAAGCGCAGCAAGGCGGACAGCATCCGTCTCAAGTCCTACCCGACGTTCTCGATGAACAAGGTCACAGTGACCGACAAGAAGTCCGGCCGTCACGTGCTCGACCGCATGACCCAGGCGTTCTATGCCGGGCATGTGTACTCGGTGCTGCTGCCCGACAACGACCGCGTGCTGCACGAGACCCTGATGGGCGTGATGAGCGGCATCATCCGGCCGCATGACGGCAATGTGATGAACAAAAGCGCGAACCTGCTGGAGCTTGAGCCCGGCGAAGTCCGTGGACATCGACTGGGACTGGTGCCGCAGCAGTATGCGGTACGAGACGACATGAGCGCCGAACGCAACCTGGTGTATGCGATGGATGCCTCCGGGCGCACGTTCCTCAAGCCGAAGCCGGTGATCGCACGCGAGCTGCTGCACAAGGCCCATTTCGATGTGGATACCCCGAACGCTCCGGTTGGCAAGCTGGACGTGGTGGAGCAGCGTCGCGTGGCGATCGCGCGCGCCATCGCCTGCGAGGCCGAGGTGCTGATCGCCGACGAGCCACGGGCGGCTGAACGATGACGACAGCGTGGAGATCCTGCAGCTGCTCACGTCGCTCACCCACGGCGACCCCAAACGCTGCGTGATCATCCTCACCGAATCAGAAGCCGTTGCCAACATAGCCGAAACCATCATCAAGCTATAAACGGCCTCATCTGATACGCCCTCGCTGGGTGGCAGTCCACCGGGCTATCCACAGCGGGGCGGCATTGATTCCACCTAGATCATGCGCATGCGGAACCTCGCGGCCAGGGCCGGCACGTCGGGGACACCGTACTGGTCGACCAGATCCAGCCAGCGCCGCTTGTTCGCCTCCCCATAGCGCTCCGCACGCTTGGCGTAGGCTTGCGCGGTCAGGAACTTCGGCGGTATCGACTTGCTGTTGTATTTGTCGGCGACCATCACGATTTCCTGTTCCAGATTGACCGGCATGTAATCGACCGGAGGCAGCGGCAGGTTCTGCGCGATGACCATCTGCTGGGTCAGGCCGACCCCAGTATGATTGCGCGCGAACTGGGCGATGGACTCGTCCACGCCCTGCTCCAGCAAGTACTCGTAGCCGAGCAGGCCATGCAGGATGTAACGTTTCCCGTCGAATTGCAGCGGTTCGCCATCACTGCCGTCGTGCTTGAGCACGCGATACGTGCCGATGTCGTGCAGCAGGCCGCCGATCGTCGCCAGATGCTCGTCGATCAGGCGTTTCGGCACACGGCCACCGGTGATGCCGTCTGACGGCAGGTCGGCTTGTTCAGCTGCCCCGGCGGAATCGTCAAGCGCGTTGCCGCTGCCCTGGCCCAGCTTGTTGGTGAACAGCGCGTTCTGATGGCGGGCGAGCTGGCGGGCGATGGTCGCCACGACAACACAATGCATGTGCACCAGGTCATAGGCGGCCTGGAGGGGGCGATTTTCTTGTGCAGCTCGTCAATCTGGTCGAGTGTGGGGATATAACCGGTCATACGGCTCATTGTAGCCATCGCGACACGCCGATAACATCACACAATCGCAAGGTGCATTTCCACAGATCAGCCATTTTCCGGCCTTCATCATAAACAGCGACGTCGATTGTGCTGCGCAATCCGGGCGTGTCGCGCCGGCGAGGAGGAAAAGAGGAGAGCGTTGCGAGCAAGTTACAGATGCCGGGTGCCATCAATCGCCCGATAGACGCCTCTCAGATGGAGCGCACGTGGTATTCGCCGGTACGGTTGGACGCCACGATCATCTGATCGTTCTCCAGCACCTTCCAGCCATCGGACTCGTTCTGCTCGAAGCCGGAACTCGCCACGACTACACCGGACGGCTTGCCGTCACGGTCCTGCACGTCACGGTACCTCATCACACGGTAATCGTGAGCCTTCTCGCCCTTGCCGTACTCGTCGTAAATCTCGACGATGCGCGGCGACGTCTTCTCGCGGCCGGCGGCGCACAAAGCCACGAGCTGGTCCTGGCTTTGGATCATGCAGTTGTAGCTGGACTTGGGGTACGCCTGACGCAGCTGGCGTACCGCCTGCGCCACGGCCTCATCCAGCGCGAAGCCGAACGCGATGTATTCGAGGATGACCGAGAAGAAGATCGCGGAGTCGGAACGGCCGCCGGTCGACAGGAACGCACCCTGATTGATCGGGTACGCACGGTTGAGCACGATGTTGATGCCGCGGTCGTCGGAGATGTCGCCGTTGTGGATGAAGCTCAGCCCGTTCGCGAAGAACGGCTGCTGGTTCTCCAGAATCAGCGGCAGGTTGGAGCTGGCGAGACGTAGGTGCCACAGGCCACCGCGTGCGGGGTCGTCCGCAAAGTCACGGAAAATCGGGTCATGGCGGGCGGCCAGTGTGCTCTTGTACAGTTTCGTGCCGGTCTCGGGCTTGCGTACCTCGCCGGCGGCAAACGGCAGCTCAGTGGGGTTCGACAGCAACGCGACACCCCAACCGTCATTGTGGATCTCGCTGAGATCCCGGAAATCCGTCACCTCGTGCATGCCCAGGACGTCGTTGAGGCTCAGGTTGAATCCCGATGTCGCGTATCCCAGTAATCTGCACATGCTTGGTACTGTATCGTGCCGCGGCGGCTGACAAGCGGGCGTGGCTATAGGAGTTCCTTATAGCGTGCGCACGGCCGCGATGCGCACGCGGTCCGGCACCCGGCAGACACATGCCGATACGACCAATACGGCCACACAAACGGCCGATTGACGGGCAAGCGTCGTCATCAGGGAAACTGCCAGAAGAACAAGCGTCCATCTGCCCGCTCGCCAATCGCACAACAGACGAACAGGTATGAAGCAGGTGCCGCCGCGCCAACTCTCAGTCCGCACAGGCGGCCACATATCACCCCGAAGCAGCCAGGTCCGCCCACAGATAGCGCCTGCGCGACCCCGGCCGTGCCATATACCGGTATCATCACCGCACCCAGTGCCATCATTCCCGCGATCAACACCAGCAACGCCGCACGATCCATCAGCCACGTATTCCTGACGGCAGCCACATCAGCCGCAGACATGCCAGGCAGCGACCACGCAATCATCGGCAGGCACAAGCGCCGCCAACGTCGCAAGAGGCAGACTCACGCCGGAACCGACCAGCGCAGGCAATCCAACCGTCATGGACGCCAATGGCAGCGTAACAAGCTGCGCGGCCAAACACAGTATCGTCAGCAGTGCCATCCTCGCCGTCTTCATGCAAGCCGGCAGCATTCATCATCCATAATTCAGCGACCTGATAATCACGTGCCTGCGTGTCCAATATCTTGCATCCGTTCTGTGTGGTGTCATACGTCAGCAGACCGGACAGCAGGTACGAGGCAATCTCATCGCCGGACAACTGTTCACTGTCTTCCGCGCTGAACAGCCATGCAGTATGATCTGCCGGGGATTCGGACAACTTGGCAGGCGTCACATTTCCATTTCGACCAAGTTTCCCGGACAAGTCGGCAGCCGGCTGACCGGCCAAACGCAGACCGTGATGCCATCTCGCCGGTCACAGACAGTAGAGGTCGTCCTTGCGATAACCGGATATGCGCCGAACGGCAGTACCAGCGGGACGACTACCGCGACGGTGGCGCATAGAGCGACTATTGCGCAGACGGAACAGCCGGCAACGGTCCTGTCATGGCTGCGCCATCCGACGACCATCGCCCGTACTGAGGCGGTTGCTGGCGCAAATACGCGCACCCAGGCCGTAACGCATGGGCGGTTTGCTCCGCAGTCCATCAGTCCATCAGGAGCGCACGCGAGCCGGCAGTGCGGCCCGTGTGCGTCTACTGCTTAGCGAGTTTCGCCGAATCGTCGACCTTCACGGCATCATTTTTCGTCGCGTCGACCTTCGCGCCTCCCTTGGCATCTGCGGCTGCAGACTTCGCAGCGCCGTCCTTCGCAGCGGTGGCCTTCTGCGCCGAGCCCGCAGGCTTCGTCTTGCTTCCGTCCCTCGCCGCGGACGCAGCCTTCGTGCTGCCCGAGCCACCGTTCTTCGCGGTCGGTTTCGCAGCCGGCCGTTCTTCCGGTTTGCTGACGGTCACGATATCGTTGACGCGCGGCGTGCGCGAACGCAACGCGACGCGCTTCAGACGCGGCGGTCGGCGAGTGGAGATGAACAGCGGCTGAACCTCGACCAACGGGTTGAACGGCGCCAGGCCGAACCATTTGATCGGGGAGCCGGCGACGTGACGAATCGCGTACTTGGCCTGCAACGACATCGCGCCTCGCGTGGAGATCTTGGATTCCGGCATCAGGTCCTTGTGAATCAGCACGTAACGGATGGTGCCGATCTCCGGGTCGGCGTCCACCTTCGGGTAGACGGACTTCTGCTGCGGCAGGTCACCGGAATCCGACAGGTCGTGCATGATCTGGTGCAGGTACACCGGAATAGACTGCGACACCTTGAATCCCAGACGGATACGCACTCGGAACAGGTAGCTCGTGCCGAAATTCTGCACGGAGTACTCGCGCGTGAACGGTTCGTCGGTAGTCTGCACCGACACCGCCCACCACGCACGGGCGCGCTTGGGATGATCCGCGAAGATCGAGAAGAAGATGTCCGTATCCAGTCGTCGCATATCCGAATCGCTGGTCAGATACACGATGTTGTCGGCGAAATACGGGATGCGGAAGTCGCCGTGCAGGCGGTCAAGCGCCGGCAGGAAGTCCTTCGGCATCATGTGGCGGCGCTGCGCGCGTTCCAGACGCGTGCCCTCGTTCCACGTGTACATGATGAACAGGATCGCCAACGTCAGCAGCATCGTGAACCAGCCGCCGTGCAGGAACTTCGCCATCGACGCGATGAAGAACATCAGCTGGATGGCGAGGAACACGATGGTGAACACGACCGCCAGCACCCGCTTGCGGTCGTACCACATGTACACCGCCAGCAGGATCGTGGTGGTGATCATCGTGATCGTCAGCGCAAGGCCGTAAGCCGCCGAAATATGCTCGGAATCCCGGAATATGCCCAGCACGATGAGCGTGGCCGCGCACAGTACCCAGTTGATGACGGGAATGTACAGCTGGCCGCGGGTGCGCGCCGGATACCGCACCTGAAGATGGGGCATCCAGTTGAGGCCGGTCGCCTCTGACACCATCGTGAACGCGCCGGTGATCAGCGCCTGCGAGGCGATGATGCCGGCCGTGACCGACAGGATGACGGCCACATAGCGCACGTTCGGATCCATCATCTGGAAGAACGGGTTCAGTCCCTCCATGTGCTGGTACTCGGGATTGTTCTGGTTCTTGAGGATCCACGCGCCCTGACCGAAGTAGTTGAACACCAGGGCGACCTTGATGAACGGCCACGTGAAGTAGATGTTGCCGCGTCCCACGTGTCCCATGTCGGAGTACAGCGCCTCGGCGCCGGTGGTCGACAGGAACACGGTGCCCATGACGGCGATGCCGGCCGCATTGTGCGGCTGAACAGGAATTTCACGCCGTACACGGGGTTGAGCGCCGCGAGCACGGACCAATCGCCGGAGAGGTTCACCGCGCCGACCACGGCGAGGAACGTGAACCACACCAGCACCACGGAGCCGAACACGCGGCCGATGCTTTCGGTGCCGCGCGATTGCACGGAGAACAGCACGACGATGATGACCACGGTGATCATCAGCGTCAGGTTGCCGTTTTCCTTGAACAGCGCCTCCAACGGCGGCAGCGTCTTCAGGCCTTCGACCGCGGAGCTGATCGACACGGCCGGGGTGAGCACGGAATCGGCGAGGAACGCCGCGCCGCCGAGCATGGCGGGGATGGCGAGCCATGCGCCATGCCTGCGAATCAGCGAATACAGGGCGAAGATGCCGCCTTCGCCCTTGTTGTCGATACGCATGGCGATGAACACGTATTTGACGGTGGTGATCAGCGTTATCGACCAGAACACCAGCGACAGCATGCCGAGCACGGCCTCACGGTCGGTGTTGGCGATGCCGCCCTGACCGGAAAGGAACGTCTGCGCGGTGTACAGGGGCGATGTTCCGATGTCGCCGTAGACCACGCCGAGCGCGACGATGGCCATGCCGAGCGAGATCTTGTTGGGGCCGGACTGCAATCTGCGCCACCAGCGGCCGATCGCTCCCTTGCTTGCGGTCTTGGCGAGTTTTTCCGCTTCCTTGGTTTCTGCCGCCTGCTGCTTTGCAAGCTCTTCGCGCTCCTCTTTCGTCAGTGTGCGACGGGAGACTTCGGGACGTTGGTGAACGTGTCGGCACGTAACAACGTTTCATCGGGCTTTTGAGCCATGATGCTTCCTCCATCGACGGGGATAATCCGCACATGATATCCGCATATTCTAGGTACAGCTACTAACGGAAACCTTGGTATTTCAAATTCAAGCGGTCAGTATATGCCCCTTTTCGGTTTTTTCCAACTTGGGGAGGACGCCGGCCGCCCTTGCCGCCCCTCGTCACACCCCGTATACCGTGCGTGTCGTGCGCCGCGTCGCACGCGCGACTTCGGCGACGGGCAGGTCGAACACGTCGGCGAGCGCCGTCAGCGTGTACGGGATCATGTACGGCGCGTTGGTGCGCCCGCGGTATGGCATCGGCGTAAGATACGGCGCGTCCGTCTCGACCATGATGTGGTCCAGTCCGACCAGCCGGCTGATTCGCGGATACCGTCGTTGCCTTGTAGCTGACCGTGCCGGAGAAGCTCAGGTACCAGCCGTTGTCGCGCGCGATCTCGCCCATTTCGGCGCCGCCGGAGTAGCTGTGGAACACGGTTCGCTCTGGGCTGCCGTCTGCGAGCAGCGTCTCGATGACCTCCCGGTGCGAGTCGCGGTCGTGGATCTGCATGGGCAGGTTCAGCTCCTTGGCGAGCGCGATATGCTCGCGGAAGGCGTCTCGCTGCAGTTCCTTCGCGCCTTCCCCGGTGCGAAACAGGTCCATGCCGGTCTCGCCGATGGCGACCACCTGATGCGGGTATGCGAGGGCCAGGCGATGCACTTCGGCGAGCGCGTCGTCGAAGCTCACATCATGGTGGGGCTTGTATTTCAGCGACAGACGTCCGGTCCGGGGACGCCGCGGTGACCGTGGAGCACGGCTTCATTGGGGTGGATTGCGATGGCGGCATGAACGGAGTCGGGATGGTCGACGGCCATCTGGATGGCGGTCATGAGGTTCGGCAGCTCGCACCCGCAGTCGATGATGCCGGCGACGCCGACTGCCGCGGCTTGGGCGAGCAGCTGCTCCACGTCGTACACCGGTACTTCCGGCTGTCCTTTTTCGACGGCTTCGTGGCTCATGGCCCGCGCAAACGGGATGACGGATGCCACATGCGTATGGTTGTCGATGACGTGCGCGTCGTCGGGCAGCGGCGACGGCGCGGGCGCCCAGCTGCGGTCACGATGATGATGCTTGCTCATGTCTCACCAGTGTAGCGAGCGGCACGGCATTGCTGCGCGGCCGTTCATGAGTCTCGCCTCGCCGGCTACCGCCAGCAGTTCTCGTAGGGCAGACCGGTCAGTCGTTCCACCACATGACGGGTTTCGGGCGTGACATCGGCCTTGTCGCCGCCGTTGCGCAGGCGGGTGATCTCTGTCAATACGATGCCGTCCGCACGCTTGTTGATGGCGAGATGGGCGGACACAATCCAGCAGATGACCATCGCGACGGCAAGACGGTAAACCAGCCCAGCAGCACGGCTCCCAATCCAATGCCCGCCACCGTCGTCTGCCATGCGCGCGTCGCGTCGAAGCCGACCGCGCCCAGCACCAGGCCGGCGGCAATCGTCGCTATTCCCGAGCCCAGCTGACGGAACGATGCCTGAATGCCGGAGAACGTGGCGGAACGGTACCGGCGAGTCACGATCTGGTCGATGTCCGCGATGTACGGGAACACCGTCCACCACGGTTCCGGCAGCGTGCCGACCAGCATCCACGCCGCGAACAGCCAGGCCGTACCAAGCCAGCCGATGAAATTGATCGCGTACAGTCGTTTCGGGCCTATCTTGGTCATCGCCCAGCCGAACACCGGCATCAGCGGCAGCGAGACGGCGGCGCATCCCAGCAGCAGCGACGCGAACGCCGCCGTATGGTTCCAGTCGTGCACCACGAAGAACACGAACGTCTGGCCGAACATGTCCATCGTCACCTGCACCAGAAGGTAGATGGCCAGATGCTTGCGGAGCTCCTTGACGCGCAGCGTGCTCGCATACTCGCGCAACACCAGCCGTGCACGCCGCAGCCAGCCCACCATGCCGACGTGCCCGTCACGCTTCTCGCCCCACGCGTGCGCGCCGAATCCGGCAGTCTCAGGCGTCATCTCCCAGGTACACCGCCAGCAGGCGAACACGTATATGCCGAACGGCATCTCCGGAATCCACAGGAACACCCCCAGCAGGATCATCGGCGATATCATCATCAGCAGCAGATGGCGTACGGCCACCTGCCCCAGCTGGGCGCGCGGAATGCGGATCGAGGTGATCGGCGGCGTGACCACCGGGGCGATCAGCGTGTTGTCGAATCCGATCACCGACACGTCACCGGGCACGTTCACGCCGTCGGCGGTGAACCGCAGCACGATGCCCACCGCGATCAGATCGTTGTAGGTGATGATGGCGGTGGTGTCCCCTCCCTCCAATGCGAGCGCGGCCTGATAGCCGCCCTCGACTGTGGGGTGCACCGGGCCTATCTGATTGACCTTGAATCCCATGCGGTTCCCGATGTCATGCACCGCGGCCACCTCGACTGATTGGCCCATGACGCGGCCGGGCCGGCGACGTACGTGACCGCGGTGTGATGGTAGTGTTTCAGCAGGCTCAGCGCGCACGGTGCCGATGCGCGGATCGGGCACAACGCTGGCCACGCCTTCGAGAGAACGGTTCAGCACGACCAGCGGCACGCGCTTCGCATAGTCGCGGATGAAACTGATGCCGGGCGCGTCGGTGGGCAGGATGACGCCGTTCACCTTGTCGGCGAGATGGTCGAGCATCTGCTGTGTGCGCTGCCCGGACGACCCCGTTTCGATGACGCTCACCGCGCTGTCCGATTCCATGGCCGTGACCTGCGCCCCTTTGAGGATCTGCGACGAGACGCCGTCGGCACCACCAGCGCGATGATGCTGCCGGGGAGGCCCCGAACGGGGAGAACGGAGCGGTGCGCTCGCACTGCCGACCGGCACAGACGACCGCGAGGCCAAGGCCGCCTACACGTTCGCGCACGGCGACGGTGTGAAGGTGAATCTTGGAGGGCATTCCTCCGCTGAAATCGACGCTCGGCGACCCGCGGCCCAGACCGATGATTTCTTCGGAGGGCAGAAGCCCCACGCCGTCATCGCCCAGGCGTACAAGGACATGCGCACCGACTTCACGTATCTGTCGTACACGGCGTACGCGAACTCGATCGCCGTGGATTCCATCGGCCAGTCATACCACGGCAAACTCACCTTGCACGAGGCCCTGCAGCAGTGGGGCGAATCGCTCAAGAAATATGGAGAAGAGTAAGGCTTCACCGTACGGTAGGCCGGGCGCCGACCCGAACAATGAAAGGAACATCATGCAACTGTTGTGGTCGTGCCGCCCGCACGATCGAAATCCCTTCATAATCCGCCGTGCGCGGCAGTCCGACATCCAACCCTGATGCGACACGCCCGGATTGCGTAGCACAATCGTCTATCTGCGTTCACAGGGTCGCGGCATTCCGCCCATTCTCCGGAATGCCGTGCTTCAATTGTGCGAAGCAATCCGGG
>ENA-OQDE01000512-OQDE01000512.1-human-gut-metagenome-genome-assembly--contig:-NODE-512-length-22518-cov-3.058952_pt1 | contig 22518 bp, 30 predicted proteins | sample MGYA00242768_ERZ504595 | MGnify/ENA primary metagenome ERZ504595 (study PRJEB26092, sample SAMD00036307) | human gut metagenome | host: Homo sapiens | study: EMG produced TPA metagenomics assembly of... | reverse complement strand
GAAAAAGAAAAGAATAGATATAAAAATAGAGACAAGATAAAGACATCTGCAATTGTGGAATGACAGTACACATGCAGGTGTCTTTGTTATTAGAAAAAAGATTATGTTAAGGCAAAAAGAAAATAATCAGTATACGGAAATTTAGATGTACTGGAAAGAGTAAAACCTAACAGTTTGATTAGGATTCGGAAATAACCTTTTACTGAATTAAACAGAGAATATCTGTTTGACAAATAAGTATTTAGCTATTAAGTACTTGACAGATACAACAGTATTCTGTATTATGAGCGTATCAATACAACTAATACAGTAAATACACACATAAAATAAAACAACACATCATGAAACACGTAACAGAAAGGAGGAATCACCAGTGATTGTTTTGGATTATCAGGACAGGCGTCCAATCTATGAACAGGTTACAGATAAATTTCAGATCCTAATCCTGAACGGTGTCCTGCCGCCGGGATCGCAGATGCCGTCAGTAAGGCAGCTTGCCACAGAACTGTCCGTCAATCCCAACACGATCCAGCGTGCATATATGGAGCTGGAGAAACTGGGACTGATCTATCCTGTAAAAGGCAGAGGAAATTTCGTAGCAGACAGCTCTCAGGTACAGAAGATAAACAGAGAGAGCTACCGAAAAGAATTCACAGCACTGATACAGAAAGGCAGAAACACAGGATTCAACAGAGAGGAACTGGAGAAAATGCTTGCGGAAATCTTTGAAAAGGAGGACGAATCATGATAGAGATCAGAAACTGCAGTAAAGCTTTCGGAGAGATCCATGCCATTGACCATGTATCAATGGAAATCGGTGAACGCCAGATTTTCGGACTGGTAGGGACCAACGGTGCAGGAAAGAGCACGCTGCTTCGAATGGCTGCCGGAGTGATAAAGCCGGACGAAGGAGAAATCCTGGTGGATCAGGAACCGGTCTATGAGAATGAAAAGATAAAACAGCAGATATTTTACATTTCAGACGGTGGATATTTTCCACAGGGATATACGGCAGCAGATCTGAAAGATTTCTACAGAGAATATTATCCGGACTTTATGACTGACCGTTACAGTAAATTAATGGACCAGTTTCATCTGGATGAGAAACGCAGGATCAGTTCCTACAGCAAGGGAATGAAGAAACAGCTTCTGGTCATTATGGGAATCAGTGCAGGGACAAAATATCTGTTATGCGATGAAGCGTTCGATGGACTTGATCCGGTCATGCGTCAGGCAGTAAAGAGTCTGTTTGTGTCTGAAATCATGAATCGGGATTTTACCCCGGTGATCGCATCTCATAATATGAGAGAACTGGAGGACGTGTGTGACCATGTAGGACTCCTGCACAAAGGAGGAATTCTTTTATCCAGAGAACTGGAAGACATGAAATTCCATATCCATAAGATCCAGTGTGTACTGCCGGATCAGACAAAAGAAGAAGCACTTTTGAAAGAATTGGACGTTTTAAAGAAAGAACATCAGGGATCACTTCTGATACTTACTGCAAGAGGGACCAGAGAAGAAATACTTCAGAAAGTACAGACACAGAATCCAATATTCTGCGAAGTGATTCCATTGACACTGGAGGAGATATTTATCAGCGAAACGGAGGTGGCAGGCTATGAAGTCAAAAACATTTTCTGGTAGATCATTAAGAAGCAGCTTAAAAGGCAGTACCTGGATTCTGGTGCTGTTGTTACTGGGGTTTATGGTTGCATTTCCGGTAGCAGAACTGATGCTGATCGGAAATCAGACGGATGAAATCCACAGGATGACTTTTGCCATGATCTGTTCCTATCTGATAGTTCCAGGCTTTTTGGTTACAATGCTTGCGGCCGTTGTAAATGCCCTGAATGAATTCTGGTATCTTTTTTCCAGAGATAAGATTGATTTTTATCACAGTCTTCCGGTAACAAGAAGCAGGTTCTTTTGGGAAAAAGCAATCAGAGGTCTGGTGCTGTATCTGGTTCCATATGTGATCATGGAACTGATCACAATGGCGATCGCAGTCAGCAAAGGACATGGTAGTCATCTGATCACGTCAGCGGGGAAATGTTTCTGGAACATTTGCTTATGTATCTGCTGCTGTATTTCGGAGCAGTGTTGGCACTGGCAATTGCGGGAAATATTCTGGCGGGTATCCTGTCATTATGCTGTGTTTACCTTTACGGACCGGTACTGGGCATTCTTTTATGGGTGCTGGAAATGATGTATTTCAGAACGAATATGGGACTTAAAGAGGGAATGGCAGAAAAGATATCTGTTTTTCTTTCACCTGTATCTATTTCCGTGGCATTGCGGACTTATTCAGGACAAAAGAATTTCTGGATCATTATAGTGGGCGGGATACTGCTTCTGATTGTTCTGGCAGTATGTGCATATCTGGCATATACAAAGCGTCCAGCTGAGAAAACAGGAAAATCTTTTGTTTACGGATTTCTGGAACCAATCCTTTTGTTTATGGTCGTAATCCCTGCTGCTCTGGCAATTGGAACGATGTTTGCGCTGATCGGACCGGAAGAGAACAGGACTGGCTGGTGGATATTCGGGCTTGTGCTGGGGACAGTTGTATTTTATGGAATTTTGCAGGTTATTTTTGCAATGGATTTCCGTAATGGCAGCACATAAGCTGCAGCTTCTGCTTTTGGGAATATGTGTAGCTGTCAGTGCCTGGATATTACACACAGATGCCATCGGATATGATACAAGAATTCCGACAATGGCAAAAACTGAGGGAATCAGTCTGAATCTGGAGTGGATAGGAACTGAGAGTGTGAATGAACCGCAGATGGAAGTGAGTTCTGGTTCATATAAACTGGACAGACTCTTTTATTTCATGGGCGGAAATTATGGCAGATGGACAGATGCAGGAATGTCAGATAAAATCTATGAAGTGTTAAAAGAAATTGCGTCTTATCAGAACAGTAAGGAATGCAGCGGAACAGAAATAGGAGTTCAGTTTAAAAAGAAGAGCGGTTTCGATATTACCAGACAATATATAGTGACAGCGGAGCAGCTTGGCAGACTGCTGGAAGCATGCTATGAGCAGGGAACATTAAAAGATAATAAATATGATATTCTGGAAAAGTACAGACAGAAAGTGTCTTTTATAACAGTAGATCCTTTAAATGAATTAGATGATCAGTACTCTGTAACATTGGAAAAATCTGACAGTCAGAAGCTGCTGGATCTGCTGAAACAGGATATAGCAGAAGCCTCACCGCAGGAACTTATAGGAATCCCGTGTGGACAGATGGAGCTTTACGCTACTTCCTATGCAGATATGGATGAGCATATTGCACCGGAATCCTATGCAGAAGTAGGAAGATATATTTTCCCGACATTTAAGCGGACACTTGTTTTCCTGAAAGAAAAAGGTTATGCTTTTGTTATGGAAAAAGAAAATCTGAAACAGTACGATTATTCAGTGACATATAATGCAGAAGAAATGGATGTCACAGATCCTGAACAGAAAGAAGAATTAGCCCAGAGCCTGATCCGTGAATTGGAGTGTCCGGCATGGCTGGAAACGGAGGCGGGTGTGAGTGTGAAAGTGGCTCTGAACAGTACAGAGTCTGCCGGAGAATCGCTAAACGGAATAGAGTTTGCTGTACTGAAAGCGAAAGAGCTGGAATTTATAAAGAAAATAGTAGAAACTGGCGAGGAAGAAGAATGAAGAAAGCAGTTCGTCTGGACAAGTTCCTGGCAGATGCAGGAGCAGGAACCAGAAGTGAGGTAAAAAAATATATTCAAAAAGGAAAGGTCCAGGTCAATGGTGTACCTGTAAAGAAACCGGAGATCAAGGTCAGTGAAGAGGATGAAGTAGTTCTGGACGGAAACAGAATTTCCCAGGCACCGGAATTTGTCTATTATCTTCTGCACAAACCGGCAGGGTATGTTAGTGCCACAGAAGATAAGCGGGACAAAACAGTGATGGAACTTGTAGCATCAGACAGAAAAGGCCTGTTTCCAGTGGGAAGACTGGACAAAGATACGGAAGGACTGCTTCTGATCACAGACGACGGAGCACTGGCGCATGAATTGCTTTCTCCAAAGAAACATGTGGACAAGACCTATTATGCGGTTACAGACGGATGTATGACCAAAGAGGATGTGCAGCGCTTCGCAGATGGTCTGGAAATCGGAGAAAAAAATCCCACAATGCCGGCAAAACTGGAGATCCTCAGTACAAGAAAAGTTGAAGAGACAGAACTGGAACAGTACCCGTCAGGATGGTCATCAGAAATTCAGCTTACGATCAAAGAGGGGAAATTCCATCAGTCAAGCGAATGACAGAAGCAGTAGGAAAGAAAGTCGTCTATCTGAAACGAATTTCCATGGGAGTATTGACATTGCCGGATGATCTCAAAAAAGGCGAATGCCGACAGTTGACTGCAGAAGAAGAAAAGAGATTAAAAGAAAGTGTTGTCACAAAATAAGTAAAATTGTAAGAATACATGGTTGATTGTCCGCTGATATAATGGACATTATAACATGTGTCGGTAAAGTGCAGGAAACTGAGTTTGTCAGAAGCAGATCAGAACCTGGAAGAAACTGTAAAAATAATAAAAAATTTGCAAAAAACCCTCTTTACATGGAGGGTTTTTGTATGCTATACTACAGAAGTTGCGAGTCATGCGCATCTATTGTGCGTGCAAAAATATACACGTTCGGAGATTCCCGCGGATGGTGCCTGCGGTGTGAGGCTGGGTCCCCAGGAAAAAGAACCGGGCGGAAGAAATTAACCAAAAAGGAGAACAAACATGAGCGTTATTTCAATGAAACAGCTTTTAGAAGCAGGCGTACATTTCGGACATCAGACAAGAAGATGGAACCCTAAAATGGCTCCATACATCTACACAGAGAGAAACGGTATCTACATCATCGACTTACAGCAGTCTGTAGGTATGGTTGACGATGCTTACAATGCAATCGCTGATATCGTAGCAGACGGTGGAAGCATCTTATTCGTAGGAACAAAGAAACAGGCTCAGGATGCTATCAAAACAGAAGCAGAGCGTTGCGGACAGTTCTATGTAAACGAGAGATGGTTAGGTGGTATGCTTACAAACTTCAAAACTATCCAGAGCCGTATTGCAAGACTGAAAGAAATCGAAGCTATGGAAGCTGATGGAACATTTGACGTTCTTCCTAAGAAAGAAGTTATTGAGCTGAAAAAAGAACTTGCAAAATTACAGAAAAACATCGGCGGTATCAAAGAAATGAAGAGACTTCCGGATGCAATCTTCATCGTAGATCCTAAGAAAGAAAGAATCTGCGTACAGGAAGCTCATACATTAGGAATCCCGCTTATCGGTATCTGCGATACAAACTGCGATCCGGAGGAACTGGATTATGTAATTCCTGGTAACGATGATGCAATCCGTGCAGTAAAATTAATCGTTTCCAAAATGGCAGACGCTGTTATCGAAGCAAAACAGGGTACTGCAGATGTAGACAGTGAAATCGAAGCTGAATCTGAAGAGTTCGCAGCTACAGAAGAATAATTTTTTGAACCAGTACAGGAAAGCCGACAGGCTTTCCTGTCATTGAAAAAGGAAAAGCCCCTCCGGGCGATTTACGAATATTATTCAGGAGGAAAATGAAATGGCTATCACAGCAGCACAGGTAAAAGAATTAAGAGAAATGACTGGCGCCGGAATGATGGATTGTAAGAAAGCTCTTACAGCTACAGAAGGTGATATGGATAAAGCAGTAGAATTCCTTCGCGAAAAAGGTCTTGCTACAGCACAGAAGAAAGCAAGCCGTGTAGCAGCAGAAGGTCTTTGCAAAACTTTAGTTTCCGAAGATGGAAAGAAAGCAGTTGTTGTAGAAGTTAACGCTGAGACAGACTTCGTAGCTAAGAATGAAAAATTCCAGAACTACGTTGCAGATGTAGCAGCTCAGGCTATGAACACAACAGCAGCAGATATCGATGCTTTCCTTGCAGAAGCATGGGCACTTGATACAACTAAGACTGTTAAAGAAGCTCTTGCAGCTCAGATCGCAGTTATCGGCGAGAACATGAACATCAGAAGATTTGCTCAGGTTACAGAAGAGAACGGTTTCGTTGCTTCCTACACACATATGGGCGGTAAGATCGGTGTTCTTGTAGACGTTGAAACAGACGTAGTTAACGATGCTGTTAAAGAAATGGCTAAGAACGTAGCAATGCAGATTGCAGCTCTGAAACCACAGTACACAAGCGATAGCGAAGTAAGCGCAGAATACATTGAGCATGAGAAAGAAATCCTTATGGCTCAGATCCAGAACGATCCGAAAGAATCCCAGAAACCGGCTAAGGTTATCGAAGGAATGATCACAGGACGTATCAAAAAAGAGCTTAAAGAAATCTGCCTTCTTGACCAGACATACGTTAAAGCTGAAGACGGAAAACAGTCTGTAGCTAAATACGTAGAGCAGGTTGCTAAAGAAAACGGTGCTAAGATCACTGTTAAAGGTTTCGTACGTTACGAGACAGGTGATGGTATCGAAAAGAAAGAAGAGAACTTTGCAGAAGAAGTTGCAAAGCAGATGGGTAAATAATCTGTAAAGATTAATTTTCTATTTAAATTTCAGTATTTATAGGCCCTGAGAGTCTTATAAACACTACGTTTTAGAAGTGATTATAAGATTTTCAGGGCTTTTTTCTCTATTTTTTCTAAAAAGTTTAAATTATCTTCAGGTATCACTGAAAATCGTCAAAAAATGCAATTAGTTGAGTACAAAATGAGTAAAAAATGAGTAAAAGCATAGGCATGTAATCTTCAGCGAAGTTTACTCAAGTTATCAGTGATTTTATTATAGCAATCCTCGTAAATAATGCATAAATATGATTATATATTGATCGACTGTATGCCGTTACTGGGGATGGTAACGATTAATGCACTGGTGGCTGCTGATTATGTATTGATTCCAGTGGAAGCTGCATATAATGTTGATAATCAATCATTTAGAGAGTTGAAGGAAGGAGAAAAAGGAATACTGACTTATCAGGGTACAAGGATGCAGAGAAGATGATTGTTTTCCCGGCTTTTATCGGTTATAGGGATTTTTTTGTTAATTCCATGAAATCATTCCAATCATACGGTTTATAAATAGTGTAGTCAGATTGCAGGGAATCTTGGAATGACTAAGGGAGCGTTATACAGACATTATGAAAATAAGCTGTAAACGAAAGTATAGCATAATGCAATGATTTTTAACAAAAATCAGTAGAAAATGTTAAGGAAAGTTGGTCGTAAGACCACTCTTTTTATGCTAAAATATGTTAAAAATAATTGCAAAGGTGGGAAAAGTATGGATAACACAAGAAGAATATATTTGGATAATATTCGCTGGATTACGGTTTGCATTGTTGTAATTTATCACGTGATTTATATGTACAATGGTGTCCAGCTGTTTGGAGTAATTGGTCCGTTTAAAGAACAACAGCTGCAGGATGCTTTCCAATATCTGGTATATCCCTGGATGATGGCTTTGTTATATACGGTGTCTGGTATGACAGTCAGATATTATATGGAAAAGCATAATTTAAAAGAATTTATCCGAGATAAAACACGCAAGTTGTTGGTTCCTTCCACCGTCGGACTTTTTGTATTTCAATGGATGCTGGGATATTATAATATGAAAATCAGCGGTGCTTTTGAAAGTTTTGAATCAGTTCCAGGAATAGTTCGGTATGTGATCATGGCTATATCAGGAATCGGTGTTCTTTGGTATATACAAGTGTTATGGATTTTTTCAATGCTTCTGCTATTAGTGAGAAAAATTGAAAGGGATCGTATATGGAAAAAAGGAGAAAAAACACCAGTATGGCTGCTGGTTTTGTTAACTGCCTTTGTATATGGATTCTCACAAGTTCTTAATACTCCGATAGTAACTGTGTACCGGTTTGGAATTTACGGGTTTTGTTTTTTTACAGGTTATTTTATTTTTTCACATGATGAGGTTGTTGAGCGTTTAAGTAAATGGTGGGGGATTTTTCTGATTGTAACTGGTGCAACAGGAATATTCTACACGATATATTATTTTGGTGAAAATTATGCGGTAGAGCCCGTGCTTAATAATCTGCCTGCCTGTATTTATTGTTGGTTTTCAATTCTTGCAATTTTGGCATTTATGAAAAATATGGAAATTCAGAAACAAAGTATCAAGATGGATGTCAAAAAAATCCTGGGGAATTTATGTTTTTCATTATCTTTCATTAACTTGTGTAGCTTATTACCTGAGGCGTTTTGCTTCAGAACTTTCGGCAGGTATTGTATATATAGTCGTGGGAATCAGTGCATTTGCAGGTGCATTGCTTTTATATGAAATCATCAGTAGAATACCGATTATCCGCTGGTGTGTATTAGGTCTGAAAAAGGAGAAAAAACATGTTTAAAGATAACCTTGTATCCGTACGTAAAATGCATGGCTTTTCACAGGATGAACTGGCTGAAAAGATTGGCGTAAGCAGACAGACACTTTCAAAATACGAAACAGGAGAATCCTTACCTGATATTGAGAGGTGTAAGCTCCTGGCAGAAGTATTGGATGTAAGTCTGGATGAACTGGTAAATTATGACAGAGAAAACAGCAATAATCTTGGTCTGAGTGTACCACCAAGGGGAAAGCATGTTTTTGGAATCACGAAAGTGGGAGAGAAAGGTCAGATTGTGATACCGGCAAAAGCAAGAAAAATATTTGATATTCAGCCAGGTGATAATCTGATCATACTGGGCGATGAAAGTCAGGGAATTGCTATTATCAAAGAAAAAAGACTGATGGAAATATTAAACGGAAATGAATAAGAACACTTTACTTTACGTAGGTTGTTGCCACACAGACAGATATTGCAATACAATAGATTATGGCAACAGCAGGTTGCTTTTCAGACTGCAAATTATCGATATGATAAAGATAACGGAGGTGACGACTATGGAAACAAAAAAGATAATTCTTAAACTTAGAACAGAAAGAGGAATGTCACAGGACGAGCTGGCAAATAAAGTTATGGTGACGAGACAGGCAGTATCACGTTGGGAAAATGGAGACACAGTCCCAAATACTGATACACTTAGGCTTTTATCAAAAGAATTTGATGTTTCAATTAATACGCTTTTGGGAGAACCAAGAAGGCTGATCTGTCAGTGCTGTGGAATGCCAATTGATGATGATTCTATCTTGGGACGTGATAAAGATGGTACATTAAATGAGGAGTATTGTAAATGGTGCTATGCAGATGGAACATACACATATAATGATATGGATGAATTGATTGATGTGTGTGTAAAGAATATGGTAAATGAAAACTTTACAGAAGAACAGGCACGCTCTTATTTGAAGGAAATGCTTCCAAAATTGGATTACTGGAAAAGGTATGATGAGCTTAGTGACAATGGGCAGTTTGAAGAGTTTAAAATGCAATTGATAAATGAAATAAATAATCTGCATATCGACGGACTTCCAAGAGTAGACAAGCTAAATGCACTTGTGGGGAAATATGTGAATCTGGAATATACTCTGCCTAATGGACAAAAAGTAAAATTCTTGATGATCAGAAAACCTATCTGGGGAACCAACTGGTGTCTGAATTTGGAGGAGATAGGTGCTTCGGTATTTTGGCAAGTATGGATTTTATTCTGGTATGTACATATGAGAAAGATGGTGAAAATCCAGAACTGTCGATTTATAAAAAGAGATAATATAAGATAATATATGCAAAAAGAAAATGCTTGATATTAATTTTGAAAGAATGCCGTAAATACGCGCTTTTCCGGGCATATTGGCAGGAGTCTGTGACAATCTTGTGACAAATGCGGGAAAAATATGAATTTACAGTGTGAGAAAGCAGTAGAAAAGATATGGTGGTTCGGTTATAATAAAGAAAAAAGTATCGAAGCAGGAAAGGAGAAAACATTATGCCGGTAACAATAAAAATATTGTTGGATCAGTATACCGAAATATTACGGAAGATATATGGAAGTCATTTAAAGACAGTAATTTTATATGGATCCTATGCAAGGGGAGATTATAAGGCAGATTCTGATATAGATATAATGATTCTCCTGGACTTGTCAGACATAGATATTAAACAGTATCGCCATGAATTGTCAGGAGAAACTTTGATTTCAATATGGATCATGACCTTGATATTAAACCGATAGCAAAAAGCCAACAGCATTTCCAGAACTGGGTTGATGTATACCCATTTTATGCGAATGTAAGAAAGGAAGGAGTGAAACTGTTTGATGCAGCCTAATGAAAAGGGAACGCAGAAAGATTTGGTACTGTATCGTATTGAAACCTCTAAAAGTGATATTAAGGCAGCCGAAATCCTTTTGGCAGCTAAAGAATTCCGTGGAGCAAATAACCGGGCATATTATGGGATTTACCATGCAATATCAGCTGTGCATGCGCTGGATGGTAATGCGTATAAAAGACATAAAGATGCTCTGGCGAATTTCAATAAGAATTATGTAAAAACGGAGATTTTTCTGAGAAAGCTTGGAAAGAAAATTGTTGAATCAGAAGAAATCCGTCATGCCAGTGATTATGATGATTTCTATATAGCGACAAGAGAAGAGGCTGAGGAACAGATCCAGACAGCAAAAGAGCTGGTGTCACGTGTAGAAGAATATGTACAGGCAAGATGGAAGAAAGAGTCTGAAAAGACTGTTCAAAATGCGGAATATCTGGATATGATAGACAGAGGAATTGATCAGTTATCAGCAGGTAATGGGCAGGAACATGAGCTGAATGAGACGGACTGAGAATGTAGCTGGTTGGCTTAAAACATAAATGGGAATGGGTTTCTTTGGACCATCACCTGTAGAGGCCATTATGAAGACTAAAATAGAAAGGTTGGGGCTGTAGTAAGTTCTGACCTTTTCGGGGCAGAGATACAGATTTTATGATCCATATATTTTGCGAAGTGTTTGAACATTTTGCAGATAAATCAAAATGGAATAGTGGAATATACGATAAAAGCACTCAACGCCTTAATTGGTATTGGGTGCTTTTAGTGCTTTATTCTTCTGTATAATCATTTGAGTTATTATTTTTACTTTCGGTTGAAGAATGTGAAGATTTTCGTAGAAAGTTTAAATCAGGTATTTTTAAATGCCTTAATGATAATGTTGGGGGCACATAAGTACCTTCAGAGGTTAAGCCAGCTGTTTCTAGTTCGAATGCCATATTACTCCTGATTGGTTGTTGATTTATGAAATCTATGAAGATGAATTATTCCTATATTTGACAAGAACTGGAAGTCATAGGGATTTATTTTGATTAAAATAATAGGTCTATAACAATATGAACGAATATTTTCCAACAGTAGTACAGGTGATACCATTGGATAACTTTCATGAACAGGTACTCTTGCATGGAATCTTTCTGGCAACAGAGATGAGTCCGGTTACATTGACATTGATCCGTTTGCTGTATATGAGTGCCATAAAAAATACAAACTATTTTACACTACCCAAACATGATATCATCCTGCATATCTAACTTCCATAAATTGTCTTTCGTTATCAGCAATCGGTGGATTTTCCAGCGCTTTAATCCAGTAGATTTCTCCATCGCATTCTAACTGAATATACATCTTTCCGCTTATGAGTGCACATTTAATGATTTTTGTTAATGATCCGGTTTTCAGTGTCGTGTTCACCGCAGTAGCATCTGGTCTGGTATATGCCGGAAGATCACTGTTTACTGTGAAATATCGGCTGCTTCCGTCTGCGGAATATATTTCTTTATAGGAGCCATATCTGCTTGTCGGAACAAATTTTCCATTGACATATTTGTAGGTGAAATTAATTGCATTGATACCAAGAGAATAAGAAACGATGCTCTCTGTAATTACAATCTTATTTCCATTTAAATTGGTAACTTCACCTATGCGATGGTTTCCGTATCCTGCCATAATCTCAGTGAAATCAAGGATTTTTCTGAACTTTCCGTTTGTGTATTTTAATAATGCACATACAGGTCCGTCACCATTCTCGGCTGGTGCATAGAGATATAAAAACGTCTGTCCGTTTTTCAATGTATAAATATTTGCTATAACATTATAAAAACGTGTATTTTTTAATCTGTAAGCTGTTTTTCCATTAACCGATACAGTAAGTGACGCATATGCTTCATCGTCGGTTTGATTGGCTGCTCTGATTCTGATTTTATCTTTCATTCCATCACCGGTAACATCATATGCTGCGTATGTCCGATTTGATTTTAATATGACCCCATTTGCCGCTGCTTTTACGGGTCTGGAAAAAATAATTACAAAACCAATTGCCAGAAACATGGTAAGCACAGAAATAAAACTAATTCTTTTTCTCATAAAACATGACCCCTTTCGTGTAGGAATTGCTATAATTTTATATTTTTATTGTATCATTGTATATGTGCAAATTGTATTTTTTAAGTTACAAAATCCTGAGATAATTTTATGAGAACCAATCCTCTTCCCGATGCATCTAATTAGTGTAAAAGTAAAAAGTAAACACGTGTAGTAATCCGGCTGGACAAAAGGAGAAGACAAAGTTATGACAAAAGATGTATTTATTAAGGAGGTTCGGGATGCAGAAGCCATGCTGTATCATATATCAAAGTCCATTCTGAAGAATGACTCTGATTGTGGGGATGCTGTGCAGGAAACAATTCTTAAGGCATATGAGAAACTTCCCACCTTAAAGAAAGAAAAGTATTTTCGAACATGGATCACAAAAATCTTGATCAATGAATGCAATGGGATTCTTCGGAAAAGAAAAAATGTTATTCCATATGAAGAATATATGGACAATATGAGGCTGACTGAGGAGGACAGATACAGTCATCTGTATATGGCGATTATGGAACTTCCGGAGGATCTGAGGATTTTGGTAACATTGTATTATTTAGAAGGATTCTCACAGAAAGAGATCAGTGAGGCTCTGGATATTCCGGAAGGAACGATTAAAAGCAGACTTTCCCGTGCAAGAGAGTTTTTGAAAGAACAGTTATCCGATGAAGAAGAGAAAAGACCGATGCCTGGGAAAAACAGCAAACCATCAAAGAGAATAACAGGAAAGGGGAAAATGTCATGTTAGAGAACAAATGGAATAATATAGCACCGGAAGTACCACAGGATTTTCATGAGAAATTTGAAGAGACACTGAGACATATTGAACAGGCAGATGCAGTTGATAAAAATACAAAAGAAAAAGAATCAGTGGCCGATTACTGATTGCAGCAGCAGTGATCTGTACAGGCATGGGAGTAACAGTGGCGGCAAAAGAGTTCTTTAAATGGAATGACCATCTGTTAAAAAGACTGGAACCCTCTGAGGAACAGCAGGAAACGATGCAGGAATCAAACTATATTCAGAATATAGACCAGTCTGTAACACAAAATGGTGTGACGGTTACCCTGACAGATTCTATTCAGGATCAGGGATTCCTGTATGCTTTTTTTGAAGTGAAAACAGAGGACAGTATTTCTATGACTGATCATACTTCTTTTGAGGAGATGACACATTTTAAATTGATGGAAAAGAAGTATATGCAGAAGATGATGACAGATTTGGAAGCCTGAGTACAGGTGTGAGCCAGGATAATCTGCTGAACTATGATCAGGATTCGGCACATTCTAAATATTTCACAGCATGTATTTCTTATGACAGTGATTATAATCTGAGTAATAAAACTGTAGAAATTACATTGAAGAATCTTACGGAGGAAGGGGATTATGATAAGACTGTTATTACAGATGGAACATGGGATTTTAAATGGACTCTGGGTGCAGTAAAGCCTCCGACAACTCTGGAAGTGAACCGGAAATGTGATTTTGGAGGTTATGAAATCACAGTGAAAAAAATGGAAGTAACGCCCCTTTTATGGTCATTATATCTTGATTATGATGAAGCTATGAAGGTGTATGAAGATGAAAAAAACAAATTTGAGTACACAGGTACAGATTATGGCATGGATCTTTATGGCAGAGCTAATATTGACCAGGTGCGTTATAAAGATGGAACGGTTTTAACACTCGATCTGACCATGGGAGGCATCGCTGGCGGTGGAGAAAAACAAGATAAGGAAAATGGTGTCATGATCATCAGAAACAGCTTCCCGCAACTGGTTGATGTAGATAACCTGCAGGCGGTACATTTTGGGAACATTGACCAGTGGCTTGAAGTGCGGGAATAATAGTTTTTTTCGGTGATATAGAAAAATCCTCCCATAATTAGATAATGAGAAAATACAAAAAGAACCGATACAAGGTCTTTGCAAGACTGATATCGGCTCTTTTTGGCTAAGTCTGCCAACTGTAAAATTTTGTTTATATATTAACGCATCCTGTTCATATACAGGAAACGGATTCTAGCGTATACTGAAATTATTGATTACAAGGTCTACATGAACTGCAAATACAGATTCCGGGTTATATCCGGAAGCCATATTTTGCACTTACCGGTAAAATCTGTAATAGTTGGCATAAAAGTTCATTACATATTCGATATAAGCTTTAAATCTTTTCATTGTCTGTTTCTCCTTTCTTTATCTTATAGCTGTATTATAAGGCAGGTTGGCCGGGATTTCCTGCCAAATAGAAAGAAAAAACAGACAAATCTTGCAAAAAGGAGATTAGGTAAATGTTTCCTGTATATGAGGAGAAGAAAGAAAACCTTCATTTTAGAAGTAAAACGTCCAGACATGCTTCCCCGCACCTTCATAACTCCATAGAATTTATATATATTACAGAAGGAACCCTGGAGCTTGGGATGGGGCAGGAACTGTATCATATGGAGAAGGGGGACTTTGCAGTAATCTTTCCGGATGTGATCCACCATTATCAGGTGTTTTCATCAGGGATAAACAGAGGCTGGTATCTGTGGGCAGGGATGACGCTGACAGGACAGTTTGCAGATACTCTTCAGAAATCATGCCCTGATAATCCGGTAATCACATCGAAGAATTTACACCCGGATATCCGGAATGCAGTAAAATGTCTTTATGACAATAAAAAAAGAAAAGATAAGACCCCTGTTGTTGAACAGGCGTATGTGCAGATTCTGCTTGCAAGGAGCATTCCCTGTTACAGACTGACGGAAAAGAGCAGTGTGGAGAGCAGTGATATTATCTATCAGACAGTATCCTATATTGCAAAACATTTTAAGGAACAGGTTTCACTGGAATCCATGGCAAAAGATCTGGGGATTAGCAAATTTACACTTTCACGGGTGTTCTCAGGGACTTTCCACAGGAATTTTAACCAGTATCTTAATGAGCAGAGGCTCAATTATGTCTGTGTACATCTGGAGTGTACAGATAAAAGCATCACTGATATATGGCTGGATGCAGGATTCGACAGCCAGAGGACATTTAACAGGGTATTTCGGGAACGGTACAGGATGACACCCAGAGAGTATCGTTCCCTTTATAAAGAGAAATACATTTTACAGACACAGGAAATGGAGGAATTGTGAGAGGCAGTTCTTCCGGTCAGATTGAATAAAACTATCCCGAACAAGTACAAGGTTTTTATGTTTGTATTTTGTTCAGGATAGTTTTTTATCCCTATACGGAAATCCGGAAAACATAAGAAAAAAGATATCCAAAAGAGCAGTTGTAATAATATACAAAAATCACACATAAAAATTATGCAATTATAACATTGGCTTAGAAAACAGACCTGAGACTTACAGGAATTTTATAAATTGAATAATTTTGTGCATGTTTTGCCTAAATTTGTTTATATGAATTTAACAGAGAAAAAGATATAATTTTCATCGAACAAGAGGTGCGTAGGAAATAGCAGATGTGAAAACAAGAGGAAGAGACAGAAGCAGAAGACTATCAGATATTTCACTGGTGTAAACGCATGAAAACAACCTGGAGAAATCAGGAGAAAGCGAAGGGAAAAATGTAAGAAAAGAAGTACTTGAAATGGTATAACAAAGTAGGATATGGTTCAGGTGACATGGCTGGAAATGTAGTATATTCATTTCTGTCATCCTTTATCATGATCTATCTGACCAATATAGTTGGTCTGAATGCAGGTATTGTCGGAACACTTATTGCAGTATCCAAACTGTTTGACGGTGTAACGGATATCTTTTTTGGAGCTACGATCGATAAAACAAAGAGCCGACTTGGAAAAGCAAGACCCTGGATGCTTTACGCATACATTGGCTGTGCGGTAACCCTGGTGGCAAACTTTGCTATTCCGACCAATATGGGGAAATTTGCACAGTATGCATGGTTCTTTATTGCCTACACCCTTTTAAATGCAGTATTCTTTACTGCAAACAATATTGCTTATGCGGCACTTGTAGCATTAGTAACCAAGAACAGCAAGGAACGAGTTGAGATGGGATCCTGGAGATTTATCTTTGCTTTTTCAACTGTCCTTATTATTCAGTCAGTAACAGTTAAGTTTGTACAGATCCTTGGAGGCGGGCACATGCCTGGAAAGTGGTTGCCATCGTGTTTGCGATTGTAGGTGTCATTGTAAATACAATTTCTGTTTTCTCTGTAAAAGAGCTTCCGGAAGAGGAACTGAATGGCGATGGAGTTGTTGATGATGAGATAGAGAAATATGGTCTTGTAGAGGCAGCGAAACTTCTGTTTTCTAACAAATATTACATTATGATCTCCGTAACATATATTGTACAGCAGACATATTCTGCCATGCTGAACATGGTATTTACTATATGACATATGTCCTTCTTAATGAAGATCTTTATGCTGTATTCTCCTGGGCAATCAATATTCCGCTGATCATTGCCCTGATCATAACACCTACACTGGTAGCTAAATGGAAAGGTCTTTACAAACTGAATATCGTAGGTTATGCGATTGCAACTGTCGGAAGAGCACTTGTTGTTGTTGCGGCTTATATGCATAGTGTACCTCTTATGATTCTCTTTACTGCCGTATCTTCATTCGGACAGGGACCATGGCAGGGTGATATGGGAGCAGTTGTGGCAAACTGTTCTGAATATACTTACCTTACAAAAGGCAAAAGAATTGATGGAACCATGTATTCCTGTACATCTTTTGGAACCAAACTTGGCGGTGGAATCGGTACTGCGCTGACAGGATGGCTTCTGGCTGCGAGTGGATTCAATGGAGAAGTTGCTACTCAGTCCGCATCCTGTCTGAGTATGTTACATTTCATGTATCTGTGGCTTCCTGTAATCCTTGCCCTGGTAATAACCTTTATTATGACCAAGATGAATGTGGAAAAAGCAAATAAAGAACTGAGAGCTAAAAGATTGAATGGTTAAGTCGAAAAAATGAAAAATATTTTCCTTTCTTTTGCAGATGGGGATGATTAAGAACAAAAAGGGGAATCAGTTATGAACTATAATGGATTGAAAGAAGACAAAAGATTAGTTAAAGTGGTACCGTCGGCAAGACAGATTGCATATGAAAACATGGAGTTTTTCTGTTTCATTCATTTTACTGTAAATACTTTTACAGGAAGTGAATGGGGAGACGGAACAGAACCGGAATCTATTTTTAACCCGACAGAGCTGGATGCACGCCAGTGGGCGAAAACAGCAGCAGAGGTGGGATGAAGGGCCTGATCCTTACATGTAAACATCATGACGGATTTTGCCTGTGGCCATCCAAATACACCGAGCACAGTATAAAAAACTCACCGTATAAAAATGGAAAAGGGGATATTGTTAGGGAAACAGCTGAAGCATGCCGGGAGTTTGGCCTTAAATTCGGTGTTTATCTTTCACCCTGGGACAGAAACAACAGTAGCTACGGAAAAGGAAAAGAGTATGACGATTACTATCTAAACCAGCTGACAGAGCTGCTGACAGAATATGGTGATATCTTTGTAATCTGGCTGGACGGTGCATGTGGTGAGGGACCAAATGGAAAAGTCCAGAAATACGACTGGCAGAGATATTATAAAGTGATGCGTGAACTGCAGCCAAATGCAGTGATCTCCATTTCAGGCCCGGATATCAGATGGTGCGGAAACGAAGCCGGGGAAGTAAGACCGAGTGAATGGAGCGTTGTTGCAAAGGATATGACTGATCCGGCGATCACAGCAGCGTTAAGTCAGCAGGAAGATAATGAGGAATTCCGAAACAGACCGTTGGACGAGACCCAGACAGACCTTGGAAGCAGGGAGCGCCTTGTAAATGAAAAAGAGCTTGCATGGTATCCGGCAGAGACTGATGTTTCTATCCGTCCAGGCTGGTTCTATCATGAGGAAGAAGACAATCAGGTCCGTTCATTTGAAAACCTGAAAGACATTTATTTAAAATCCGTAGGGGGAAATACCACATTATTATTAAATCTTCCTCCGATGAAAAATGGTCGTATCCATGAAACAGATGTTGCAAATCTGAAACAGTTAGGCGAGTTTATTGAGAATACATTTAAATACAATCTGGTTGATGAAGCAGGTATTACAACGATTCCACCACTTGACTGTCGGGAGAAAGAACCTACAGTATTAAGAACTGATGATTACGAGACTTATTTTATGAATGAAGCAGGAACAAATAAACTTATGATCAAGCTTAACTGGATTGAGAAAAAGAAACTTAATTATCTGGTGCTGAAAGAGGCCATTCCATTCAGTCAGAGAGTAGAGAAGTTTAAAGTCTGCTATGAAGAAAATGGATCTATGAAAGAATGTTATAATGGAACTACCATTGGATATAAAAAGATCATTGATCTCAAAGGAATCCAGACAGATTTCCTGGCAATCGTGATCGAAGACTCCAGAGTAGCGCCTGTAATGTCTTTCGTGGGAGTATATTAACTAAAAACTGGCATTTTCAATTGAAAAATGAGGCCACTTTTTCAGATAAACAAGGTTCTTACATTTAAAAGTAAATCAGGATAAAATGAAATCCTAAGATATAAAGTGCGTATGAATTCATATATTGAGGGGGTTGAAATGGCAGCATATTATTTAGCGGTAGATATCGGAGCATCCAGCGGACGTCATATCCTTGGACATATGGAAAACGGAAAAATGGTTCTGGAAGAAATTTATCGTTTCGAAAATGGAATGGTAAAGAAAGACGGAGAACTCTGCTGGGAATTTGACAGCCTTTTTAAAGAGGTTGTAAATGGTCTGAAGAAATGTAAAGAGATCGGCAAGATTCCGGTAAGTATGGGTGTAGATACATGGGGCGTTGATTTCGTACTGCTTGACAAAGATGACAAAGTTCTTGGAAATACAGTAGGATATCGTGATCACCGTACAGAGGGAATGAACGAAGAAGTTTATAAGGCTATTTCCCTGAAAGATCTTTATGCAAGAACAGGTATCCAGAAAGCTGATTATAATACCATCTATCAGCTGATGGCAGTGAAAAAGAAATATCCGGAATATCTGGAGCAGGCAGAGACACTTCTTCATGTGCCGGATTACTTCCATTTCCTTCTTACAGGACAGAAAGCCTGTGAGTACACAGAAGCTACGACAGGACAGCTTGTAAGCCCGATTACCAAGGACTGGATTATGAACTGATCGATATGCTTGGTTATCCGAGAAAAATGTTCCAGAAACTGATCATGCCCGGAACAAGCATCGGACATCTGTCAGATAAGATCAGAGAAGAAGTGGGATTTGATCTGGAAGTAGTTGCGCCTGCGACACATGATACAGGATCCGCAGTACTGGCAGTTCCTGCAAATGATGATGACTTTATCTACATCAGTTCCGGAACATGGTCATTGATGGGAATTGAGAGAAAAGAAGCTGACTGCTCTGAGAAGAGCTGTGAGATGAACTTCACAAATGAAGGCGGTTATGCAGGCCGTTTCCGTTATCTGAAGAATATTATGGGACTCTGGATGATCCAGTCTGTACGTCATGAAGTGAATGATGCATACAGCTTTGCAGAAATCTGCGCAATGGCAGAGGAAGCAAAGGATTTTCCGTCAAGAGTAGATGCGAATGATGAGTGTTTCCTTTCTCCTGACAATATGACAGAGGAAGTTAAGGATTACTGCCGCAGAACAGGACAGAAGGTTCCGGAAACTCTGGGAGAGATTGCAACAGTTATCTACACAAGTCTTGCAGAATGCTATGCAAAGACAGCAAAAGAGCTGGAAGAGATGACCGGCAGAACTTACAGCCGTATTCATATCGTAGGCGGCGGTTCCAATGCAGGATATCTCAATGAGCTGACTGCAAAGGCAACAAAGAAAGCAATCCATGCAGGCCCCGGAGAGGCAACTGCAATCGGAAATATCACAGCACAGATGCTGAAAGCAGAAGAGTTTAAAACAATCGAAGAGGCTCGTACTATCATTCATGAGTCCTTCGGTGTAAAAGTCTACAAAGAATAGAAACTGCTTCAGATATATTATTTAAAAAGAACTGAAGTAGAAAAAGAATCCTGGGATTTTCAGGATTCTTTTTTACTAAAAAAAATAAATACATTTAGAGTTCCACTGGCAGTAGCGACCATGTTTCAATTATGACAGTTAAAAACTACAGGTGATAAAGCTGATAGAGAAGACGCCGTTTTACTGAAAGTGTTCTGTATTCAGTACCAGCTGTTTGCGGAACTGCGAAGGTGACATGCCGCACTGTTTCCGGAAAAATCTACTGAAATACAATGGATTTTCGTACCCTACCAGATTGGATATTTCCGTAATATTATAACTGGTTGTTTCCAGAAGCATTTTTGCATTGGTAACTCTTAATGACTGGATATACTGAGCTGGTGTGGTATTGGCATATTGACGAAAGTTTTGTATGAACCAGCTGATGCTCATATTATGGGATGCAGCGTAGTTCTCAATGCTGATGGGCTTGTTATAGTGCATGCGAAAATACTGTGCAGCCTGTTCCATTTCATTCATATTCTGCAAGTTCTTTTTCCGCGGTTTTTGCAATGTCAGCCTGTGAAGATGGATCAGGAGGATCATGAAATAATTCACAAGCATTTCTTCATAAGAAATTCTCTGTAAATTAAGTTCTTCAATCATGGACATGAAAAGATTTTTATATTCAATAGAAATTCCGGTATATATAATACGGGTATTGTCTGAGATGCCGTATTTTCTCAAAATGTTCTTTACATTATTCCCGGTAAAGTGAACCCAGTAAACTTCTGTCTGATCTGCCCCGTAATAGTAATAGCGTTGTTCCTCTTTCGGACGGTAGAGAACCATATTTCCGGCTTCTACAACAGTCGGTTTTCCATCAAAATAGAAATGTGCCCGTCCGGATGCGATATATAAAAGCTGATAGTCAAGCCGGCCTTTTGGACGGTGAGTAGGAAGTTTCTCTATGGTATATAGATGATAAGTGCCGCAGCTTCCAATAAAAAGAGGATGTTTTTTGTCCATAAAATCAATTTTCGATTTGTGGTAGTATGCCGATAATGTATACAAGCGAATCCCTCCTGTCATATTATACAAATTAAATAAATGATATTTGTGCATTTTTACATTTCCGCAAAAATCAAGCGGATAACACGAATTTCATTTGTAAAAGTATAACATTTTGTGCATGTTTTGTCGAATGTTGTTTATGTATTTTTTTAAAAGAAAAAAGTATAATGATAGCACAGCAAAAACAAAACATTAAACGTATTGGGAGGATATCATATGATCGTACCTAAGCATTATGAAAATCTTAACATGCTGCATGAGAACACCATGCCATACCGTTCTTACTATGTACCGGCTTCCGCTGTATGGGAGCTCTTGTACATGACAGGGAAAAATCGGACAGAATAGAATTTCTGAATGGTAACTGGAAATTCCGTTTCTATGAGAGTATTTATGACCTGCAGGAAAAATTTTATGAAGAAAACTATGATACAAATGGGTTCGGGGAGATACCTGTACCGGGGATCTGGCAGAATTTCGGCTATGATGAGCATCAGTATACCAATGTACGTTATCCGATTCCTCTTGATCCGCCATACGTTCCACAGGACAACCCATGCGGGGCATATGTCCATGAGTTTGAGTATGAAAAAGATGAACATGCACCAAAAGCATATCTGAATTTTGAAGGTGTGGATTCCTGCTTTTATGTATGGTTAAACGGATGCTATGTAGGATACAGCCAGGTTTCACACTGTACCAGTGAATTCGATGTGACAGATTTCATCCGTAATGGAAAGAATACACTGGCAGTGCTGGTTCTGAAATGGTGTGATGGCACTTATCTGGAAGACCAGGATAAATTCCGAATGACCGGTATTTTCCGTGATGTATATCTGTTAAAGAGACCGGAAGCAGTTCTGTATGATTACTTCACTACTACGAAACTACTGGGAAGTGCAGCAGAGGTGGAGATCTGTGCAAAATTTCTCGGCAATGCAGCAGAAACTGTAAACATCCGGATCCAGGATATGGATGGCAACACAGTGGCAGCGGGTGGATTTAAAGAAACAGCTGAAGGGGAATACTCCCATAAAGCAGTGTTTACAATCATGGAACCGAAGCTCTGGAATCCGGAAACGCCATATCTTTATCAGGTAGTATTTGAGACTGAAGGAGAAGTAATCACCGACAGGATTGGTCTTCGTGAAGTAAAACGTGA
>ENA-OQDE01000511-OQDE01000511.1-human-gut-metagenome-genome-assembly--contig:-NODE-511-length-22540-cov-4.753268_pt1 | contig 22540 bp, 30 predicted proteins | sample MGYA00242768_ERZ504595 | MGnify/ENA primary metagenome ERZ504595 (study PRJEB26092, sample SAMD00036307) | human gut metagenome | host: Homo sapiens | study: EMG produced TPA metagenomics assembly of... | reverse complement strand
TCAAGAACTCTCAGAGGAAGAGTTAGAGATATTAGCGGATGAGATCCGTGAATTTTTAATTCAGAGAAAATATCGGTTACCGGTGGACACCTGGCGTCAAATCTGGGTGTGGTGGAGCTTACCATGGCGCTTCATCTGTTTTTGGATCTGCCAAAGGACAAACTGATCTGGGATGTTGGTCATCAGTCCTACACACATAAACTGTTAACCGGAAGAAGAGAAAACTTTGATACACTCCGCAAATATGGCGGGATGAGCGGTTTTCCGAAACGAAAAGAAAGCGACTGTGACTGCTTTGATACGGGACACAGTTCCACCTCGATTTCTGCCGGATTAGGCTATGCACATGCCAGAGAGATCGCGGGCGAGGATTATAAGGTCGTATCTGTGATCGGGGACGGTGCGCTGACTGGCGGCATGGCATTTGAAGCTCTGAATAATGCGGCACAGTTAAAATCTAATTTTATTATTGTGCTGAATGATAACAATATGTCTATTTCTGAAAATGTCGGTGGACTCTCGACATATTTGTCCGGTTTTCGGACGGCAGATGCCTATCTGGATCTGAAAATGGGCGTGATGAATTCGCTAAACAAGATTCCGGTTTACGGCAATAAAATGGTAGAGCGGATCCGTAAGACGAAGAGTGGAATCAAACAGCTGTTTATTCCGGGCATGCTTTTTGAAGAGATGGGCATCATTTATTTAGGACCGGTTGATGGCAGTGATATGAAGGGAATCTTAAGACTGCTGAAAGAAGCGTCGAATATTGAAGGCCCGGTCATGGTACATGTTTTAACACACAAAGGTGCAGGATATCTGCTGCCGAGCGCCATCCGGCAAGATTTCATGGTACGGAGCCGTTTGATATTGAGACCGGATTGCCAAGCAAACCGAGAGTGAAAGCAAACTACACGGATATTTTTTCAACTGTGATGCGCAAGCTTGGTGACCGTGATGAAAAAGTGGTAGCAATCACAGCGGCTATGACGGATGGTACGGGACTCAAACGTTTTCATAATATGTTCCCGGGTCGTTTCTTTGATGTTGGAATTGCGGAGGAACATGCAGTTACGTTTGCGGCAGGACTTGCGGCGGCAGGGTTAAAACCGATATTTGCGGTATATTCATCTTTCCTGCAGCGTGCATATGACCAGATCCTGCATGATGTGTGTATTCAGAATCTGCCGGTTGTTTTTGCAATCGACAGGGCAGGACTTGTCGGCAGTGACGGAGAGACACACCAGGTATTTTCGATATATCCTATCTGTCTGCGATTCCGAACATGACGATCATGGCACCGAAAAATAAATGGGAACTTTCCGATATGATCAAGTATGCCGTCGATTTTCCGACACCGATCGCAGTGCGGTATCCGCGTGGGGAAGCGTATGACGGGTTGAAAGAATACAGGCAGCCGATTTCCGTCGGCAAGAGTGAATGGATCTATCGTGAATCAGAGATTGCACTGGTTGCGTTAGGATCGATGGTTAAGACGGCTGAAAAAGTGCATGCGGCATTAAGGGAAGAAGGCATTCCTGCAAGTCTTATCAATTCCCGTTTTGCAAAGCCGTTAGACACACAGATGTTAATGGAGGCTGCATCGAAACATACACTGGTCGTTACCATGGAAGAGAATGTCATAAATGGTGGCTTCGGGGAGCATATCACCCGTTTTTATAACGAACAGGGAATCTATGTGAATGTACTTAATATAGCAATCCCTGATGAGTATGTGGAGCATGGAAATGTGGATATTCTATACCACGAAGTCGGTATTGATTCGGATACCATATTAAAACGGATCAAAGAGGTTTATCATCCATTATAAGGCAGAAAGGATACAGATTCATTGAAAGAAAGATTGGATTTATTGTTGGTAAACAGAGGACTGGCACCGTCCAGGGAAAAAGCAAAGACGATGATCATGGAAGGCAATGTGTTCGTGGAAAATGAGCGCGAGGACAAGGCAGGTTCCATGTTTGATACAGAGGCAAAGATCGAGATAAAGGGAAATACGCTGAAATATGTAAGCAGAGGCGGATTGAAGCTTGAAAAAGCGATGACACATTTCGATATAGAATTAAATGACAAAGTCTGTATGGATATCGGGGCGTCGACCGGAGGATTTACAGACTGCATGCTCCAGAACGGCGCAAAAAAAGTGTATTCTGTCGATGTCGGATACGGTCAGTTTGCATGGAAGCTAAGACAGGATCCGCGGGTGGTCTGCATGGAAAAGACGAACATCCGTTATGTGACACCACAGGATATCGATGATGTATTAGATTTTGCATCTGTTGACGTTTCATTTATCTCATTGACGAAGGTGCTAGGCCCGGCAAGAGAACTGTTGGCAGATGGCGGCGAAATGGTCTGCCTGATCAAGCCGCAGTTTGAGGCGGGAAGAGAAAAAGTAGGAAAAAAAGGTGTTGTGCGCGATAAATCCGTACATGAGGAAGTAATTGATAAGGTCATATCATTCGCACTTTCAATCGGATTTTCTGTGCTTCATCTGGAATATTCGCCGATCAAGGGACCTGAGGGCAATATTGAGTATCTGGTGCATCTGAAAAAAGAGGCAGAGGCAGAACAGGCAGGCGTGAAGAATCTGTCGATGTACAAAAAGTGGTAGATGCGGCACATGGAGAACTGGACAAATAAATGAAAAATTTTCTGATTATCACAAACTATTATAAGGATTCTGAGGCGAGGCTGACCAATCGCATTAAAGAATACATTGAGAAAAAGGGTGGTTCCTGCAGCACTTTTTTCAGTAACGGGGAGACACCGGGTGAGGCGGCACCGCACAGGGAGGATATTCCTGAAAATACACAGGGAGTTTTGGTGCTCGGTGGAGACGGTACGCTGATCCGTGCAGCAGCAGCTTTGGTAAAGAGCAGACTGCCGCTGATCGGTGTCAATTTAGGGACACTGGGATATCTGTGTGAGTTGGAAGAAAAAGACGTATTTGCGGCAGTTGACAAGCTCATGAAAGACGACTACATAGTCGAAGAGCGGATGATGCTTGGCGGATACGGGATCAAGGGTGGTGAGATACTGCCTGCGGATATCGCACTCAATGATGTGGTAATTCACAGAACCGGGGCACTTTCGGTGGTAAATCTGATCGTCTATGTCAATGGTGAATATCTGAATACGTTCCGCGCAGATGGAATCATTATATCGACACCAACCGGATCTACAGGATATAATATGTCGGCGGGAGGTCCGATCGTGGACCCGAAGGCACAGATGATGCTGATCACGCCGATCAATGATCATAACTTAAGCTCAAAAAGTATCGTGATCAGTGCAGATGAGGAGGTTACCGTAGAACTTGGAAAGCGTCGCTCCCAGAAAGACGAGATGGTGGAAGTCAGTTTTGACGGAGACAGCAAAGTTCGTTTGGAAGTGGGCGATCGTTTTGTGGTGCGCAGGGCGGAAGATACGGCAAAGATCTGTAAATTGAGCAGTGAAAGTTTCCTTGAAATATTGCGCAGGAAGATGAGCGCTTATACATAATAGTGGATTTATCTTTAGAACAGGAGAAAGTATGAAAACAAAGAGACAGGCAAAAATACTTGAACTGATAAAAAGAATAACATCGAAACACAGGAAGAATTATCGGATTATTTAGAGAGGGAAGGATATCAGGTAACGCAGGCAACGGTTTCGAGGGATATTCGGGAATTGAAGCTGACAAAGGTGGCAGTCAACGGGGGCAGGCAGAAATATGTTGCACTGATGGAGGCAAGCGAAGATCTGTCTGAAAAATATACCAGAGTGTTCCGCGATGGATTTGTTTCCATGGATATGGCACAGAATATCCTTGTTATCAAGACGGTATCAGGAATGGCAATGGCGGTGGCTGCGGCACTTGATGCCATGCATCTGCATGAAGTTGTGGGATGTATTGCCGGGATGATACGATCATGTGTGCAGTCAGAAGTGTACAGGAAACTGTTGAAGTTATGGGACGGCTGCGCAAAATTGTAGAAGAATAACAGACTGTCAGAAAAGAGGAGATACTTCTGGGAGAGAATGCGCGGGAATGCGCAGGAAGGAGATTCTATGTTACAAAATCTGCATGTGAAAAATTTAGCACTGATTGATGAGTCGGAGGTCGATTTTGCCGGGGGATTAAATATCCTGTCCGGTGAGACAGGTGCCGGAAAGTCCATTATCATTGGATCAATCAATCTTGCACTTGGAGGCAAGGTTCAGAAAGAAATGCTGCGTGACCCGGAAAAACCAGCGCTGGTGGAACTCATTTTTTCTGTTACCGAAAAGCAGAAACAGGTGTTAAAGCAGCTTGATGTGGAGACTGAGGATGATGAGGTCATCTTAAGCCGCAGGATCACGGGTGGACGCGGTGTCTCGAAGGTCAATGGCGAGAGTGTGCCTGCTTCAAAAGTAAAAGAAATTGCTTCGGTTTTGATTGACATTCACGGACAACATGAGCATCAGTCACTTTTGTCGAAGAAAAAGCATTTAGAGATCCTTGACAGTTATGCAAAGGAAGAGATCGAGCAGCCGAAAAAGGAGCTTGCAGAGGCATATAAGGACTATAAGAAACTTGTGTCAGAGTTAAACGATGCGGACGTGGATGAGGAAGAACGCTTAAGGGAAGTTTCGTTTTTGGAATATGAAGTCGGTGAGATTGAAGAGGCCGGACTTACTGTGGGAGAAGATGAGGAATTAGAGACACAGTATAAGCGTTTCATCAATGGGAAAAAAATTGTGGAAGCACTCAATCAGGCGTATCAGTATACCGGAGGGATGGATCAGGCATCAGAGCTGACCGGACGTGCGCTAAGGGAACTTTCAGGCGTATCAGTGTATGATGAGAAAATTGCTGATATGGAAGAAACGCTTACGCAGATCGACAATCTGCTAGGTGACTTTAACCGGGAGATTGCAGATTATCTGGATGATACAGATTTTGACGAGGAGACATTTTACCATCTGGAAAAACGTCTGGATGAGATCAATCACTTAAAGTCAAAATATGGAAGTTCTATTGAGGAAATATTAAGTGCATGCGAAGCGAAACAGGAACGGCTGCTCCGGTTAAAAGATTATGATACTTATCTGGCTGATTTAAAAGAAAAAGTAAAAAACGCGGAGAAAAAACTGCAGAAAAGCTGTGAAAAAGTGTCCGATATCCGCAAAAAATATGCAGAAAAACTGGTTATTGCAGTGACGGAAGCATTGAAAGATCTGAACTTTTTAGATGTTGTATTTGAAATGCGGTTTGACGTGCTGTCAAATTACACAGCAAACGGATACGACGATGCGGAGTTTATGATCTCGACGAATCCGGGAGAGCCGGTACGCCCGCTTGGAAAGGTGGCATCCGGGGGAGAACTTTCAAGAATTATGCTTGCGATAAAAACAGTGCTTGCCGATCAGGACGAGGTGGAGACGCTGATCTTTGATGAGATCGACAGTGGAATCAGCGGACGCACGGCACAGATGGTTTCCGAGAAAATGAATCTTTTAGGACGTACACACCAGATCATCTGTATCACACATCTGCCGCAGATCGCTGCGATGGCGGATGCACATTATCTGATTGAGAAGGCTGTCTCAAACGGCGCAACCGTCTCAAAGATCAGACGGCTTGATACGGCAGAAACCGTGGACGAACTGTCCCGTATGCTTGGCGGTGTTGAAATCACGGATAAGGTAAGAGAAAGTGCGCGGGAAATGAAAGAACTTGCCGCAAAAAAGAAAAAATAAAAATTCCAAAAAAAGGCCGGTGTGTCAGGAAGTGGCAGGGCAGTTTGGATAAATAACAGCGTGAAAAAGAAAAAAGCACATATAATAAAAAGGGGATATCGAAACAGGATATCTTCTTTTTTTGCGAAAGATGGGGAAAACAGGAGAGAGAGAATGAAAAAGATAAGTGCTTATTACAGAATTATACAAAATCTTACCTGTATGGGATTCTTTTTTACGTTGATTTTTGCGGTAAAATCGTTTGAGAATGCTGTGCCGGATGAGATATATGTGAGAGCGGGAGAAACGGTATCTTATGATTTTGATGTTCCGGTCAGTGTTGTGCTAAAGCAGGACAGTACGGAGGTATTTGAATATCTGACAAAAGATTCACCGCTTACGTATTGTGTAAATTGCAGATTATTTGGAATTTTTCCCGTTAAAGATATCACGGTTATGCTGGTGGAACCGGAAACGGTTTATGCCAGTGGAATGCCGGTTGGAATTTATGCGAAAACAAAAGGAGTACTTGTGATCGGGAATGGGGAAGTGGAGAGGGTAGATGGACGGGAGGTAAAGCCGTCAGAAAATCTTGTAAAAAGCGGAGATTATATTGTCAGTGTCAATGGGATGGCAGTCAGCGAGAAAGAAGACCTTGCTGCAGCAGTGAACGAAGCCGGAGGAGGAAAAGATATTCTTGGAATCATGCGTGGCGAGGAATATATTGAGGTTTCCCTGGATCCGGTAAAGAGTGTCAGTGGAAAATATATGCTTGGTGTCTGGGTGAGGGACGACCTTGCGGGAGTAGGAACACTTACTTATTACAAAGCAGATGGAACCTATGCAGCACTTGGACATGCAGTGAGTGACAGCGATACCGGAACAATCATGAGTATGGCGGAAGGGTATCTTTATCATACAGATATTGTAGGCATAAAGAAAGGAAAGTCAGGCACTCCGGGAGAACTTTCCGGTATTATTCAATACGGGGACAGTACAAGAATAGGTTCGATCATGCAAAACACCGGTCTTGGGATTCATGGAGTCTTAAGCGGAAACTTAAAGTGGTTAGAAATCGGGGAGTGTTATGAGGTGCGTTATAAACAGGATATCAGGACCGGAAGTGCGTTTATTGTATCGTCTGTTTCCGGGGAGAGTAAAAATATGAAGTGATGGTGGAAAGTGTTGATTACAGCGGAAAAGAGGAAAATAAAGGAATCCTGATCCGGGTTACAGACCCTGAACTTTTAGAGCTGACAGGCGGGATCGTACAGGGAATGAGCGGCAGTCCGATCATACAGGACGGGAAACTGATCGGGGCCGTTACACATGTGCTCGTCAATGATCCGACCAGGGGTTATGGGATATTCATTGAGAAAATGCTTTAACATCACAGGCAAATATGGTATTATGAAACAAAAAGTGACAGTTTTTGTAAATGGGTGGCATATGCATACAGAGAGTGAAATAGAGAAATTAGCGGCGGAATATATGGAGGAAGGCCGGACAGCCTTTTTTTCAAAAGAATTAAATAAGGCGGCAACTTTAACGCAGAATGCAATCGATATCTATCGGATGGAAAAAAATTATGAACAGTATGCATTTGCGCAGAATTTGATGGGTGTCATCTATGTGTCGCTTGGGAATGAATCGGCTGCAATGGATTGTTATTTAGAAGTGTTAGAGTGTTCAAAAAGACATGGAATAACATCCGTTCTGGCATTGGCGTATAATAACATAGGTTCCAGATATCAGGAGTTACGGCAGCACCAAAAGGCGATTGGATATTTTGAAAGGTCTGCAGATGAACTTGAAAAAGTGACAGACACAGAGAATGAGAATTTTCAGATCAGGTATCTGATTACACACATGAATCTCATGAAGTCCTATGGGGAACTTGACCGGCTTGACGATGCACGCAAGGAACTTCTTAAATTAGAAAAATGCAGCCAGGGTATTGTGAATGAAATGTATCGTTACTCTTATCTGACATTGAAATCAAGACTTTACTGGAACATTGGGGAAAAAGAATATGTGTATGAGCATTTGGATGAATTGATAAAGGGTGGAATTGATGATTCAAATGCAGCAGATTATATTGAAGATGTAAGTGACTTGTGCGGCCTGCTGAAAGATATGCAGGAGTTTGACAAGTGGAAAAGAGTGATTCTGGCATTTGAGCAGCATGCAAAGAAACAGAACAGCATTTATTATGAAATGATTCTCAATGAAATGTGGCTGGATTACTATAAGGAGCTTGGGGACAACGAGCAGTATGTAAAGCTCTGCATTCACTATGTAGATGTGGCTCAGCAGCAGAAAAAAGCAGACAATGAGGAACGTGCATGTGCGATCGACTTAAAGATTGAACTTCAGGAAAAGGAAGAACAACGCAGACATGCGGAGATACGTTCCAATCAGGATGCACTGACAGGTCTGGGCAACCGTTATATGTTAGAGAAAGACGCTGTGGATGTGATTGAACATGCAATGAAAACAGGCGAAAAGATTGCTGTCGGAGTGATTGATATCGATTGTTTTAAACAGCATAATGATAAATATGGGCATATTCAGGGGGACCGTTGTCTTCAGCATGTTGCTGATGTTTTGAAGAATGCCGTGGAAAAACGTGGGAAAGCATACAGATTTGGCGGAGACGAGTTTGTTCTGCTCATCCAGAACGGGGAAGAAAATACGATCACTTCCATTGCAGAAACGATAAAAAAAGAACTGCAGCAGCTGCATATAGAGGATAAGGATTCTGGCAGACAGGCAGCCGTCACGATTTCACAGGGATATGCAAGTTTCCTGCCAAGCAGACAGGAAAGCAGAAATAGTCTGATTGAACATGCGGATAAAGCATTGTATGAAGTAAAAGAAAACGGAAGGGATGGATTTCGTATTATTGTAGAATAATCCATAATTTATGTAAATTTTTGCGCTTGACGACTACATTCGACAAAATAATTTGAGTGAAAATAAGTATCATCAATTTACAAATAATTTATGATAATAGAAAGTTCGCGAGGCGCACTTTCTATTGTTTTGTCACAGGAGGGCTTGAAATGGAAAAATTAAGTGTAGCAATTGCTGATGATAATGAGATAATGTTACAGTTATTAGGGGATATTATCGAAAGTGATGATGAGTTGAATGTGGTAGGAACAGCAAAAGACGGTGAGGAAGCTTATCGTGTGATAAAAACAAAAGAGCCGGATATCGTGCTGCTTGACATAGTAATGCCAAAGTTAGACGGACTTGGGGTACTTAGCCGTGTGAACAAGGATAAAACGATCAAAAAACACCCGGCATTTATCATGATCAGTGCAATCGGACAAGATCGTATCACGGAAGATGCGATCAACATGGGGGCATCGTATTACATTATGAAACCATTTGATAATGATATGATCATTGACCGGATCAAACGGATCAAAAACGCAGTGTGCCCGGAATGGAAAAACGTAAGATAAATGCATATGAAAAGGCAGAGCCGGTCAGCGAGCGCAGTCTTGAAGCGGATGTGACGGAGATCATCCATGAGATCGGTGTTCCGGCACATATCAAAGGATATCAGTACTTAAGGGATGCCATTGTTATGTCCGTGAATGATATGGAGATGTTAAATTCCATCACAAAGATCCTATACCCGACGATTGCAAAGAAATACCAGACAACATCAAGCAGAGTGGAGAGAGCGATCCGTCACGCGATCGAGGTAGCATGGAGCAGGGGAAAGATGGATACGATCGATGAGATGTTCGGTTATACGATCCACAATGGAAAAGGAAAGCCGACCAACTCAGAATTTATCGCGCTGATCACAGACCGTATTCGTCTGGAACATAAAATGTATTAATACTTTTCAGAAAAGTAAAAAAGAGTTATAATATTCTTTAGATTTTCAAAAGTTTATAGAAGAATAAATTTTTGGGGCTGGAGGGTTTATGACATGAAAAAATATTAATTTGCGGCTTCAGAAGCTGTGCCTTTTATGAAAACCGGAGGACTTGCAGATGTAACAGGCTCATTGCCAAAATATTTTGACAAGAAGAATTATGACGTGAGGGTCATTCTTCCAAAATATGTCTGCATGGAAGAACGGTGGAAAGGACAGCTTCATTTTTTATGCCATTTTTATGTGAATTTAAGCTGGAGGAAACAATACGTTGGGATTTTTGAAACAACGTATGATGGAATTACTTACTATCTGGTCGACAATGAATTTTATTTTGCGGGAAATGCACCGTACAACAATATTTATGAGGACGTGGAGAAGTTCGCATTCTTTTCAAAAGCAGTGTTAGAGGCATTGCCGTATCTTGATTTCTGTCCGGATATCATCCACTGTCATGACTGGCAGACGGGACTGCTTCCGGTATTTTTGCGTACTTTATATGGAGATGAGGAATACTATACGGGTATAAAGACGGTATTTTCCATCCATAATCTGAAATTTCAGGGAAGATGGAACTGCCTGCAGTTATGGATATTACCGGACTGCCGGAACAGATTTTTACCTCAGATAAGTTAGAGTCTTACGGTGAGGCGAATTACTTAAAAGGCGGTGTGGTCTATGCAGATGCAGTCACCACAGTCAGTCCGACTTATGCCTATGAGATCACGACACCAGAGGGCGGTGAAGGATTAGAAGGACTTATGTATGCGTGCAGGGATAAACTTTCCGGTATTTTAAATGGCCTGGATTATACAGAATATGATCCACAGAAAGATGTCTATCTGACCAATCATTATAACGAGGTGAATTATAAGGAAGGAAAGGCACTCAACAAAACACGTCTGCAAAAAAATGTGTATCTTCCGGTAGACGGGGACGTATTTCTGATCGGTATGGTATCGCGTATGACAGACCAGAAAGGGTTTGATCTGATCGCATATATCATGGATGAACTGCTCAGTACCGAGCGTGTCCAGTTTGTTGTGGCAGGAACCGGAGAGGCACGATATCAGGATATGCTGTCTTACTTTGCGGGAAAATATCCGGATAAGATGAAGGTACATATCGCTATTCAGAGGAACTTGCCCATCAGATTTATGCCTCCTGTGATGCATTTTTGATGCCGTCTTTGTTTGAGCCTTGTGGTTTAAGCCAGCTGATGAGCCTTCGTTATGGCACGGTTCCGATCGTGCGTGAAACGGGTGGTCTTAAGGATACCGTCATTCCGTATAATGAATATACGAAAGAGGGAACCGGATTCTCCTTTGCAAATTATAATGCGCATGAGATGTTAGCGACGATCCGTTATGCGTTATCCGTATTTTACCAGCATAAAAATGACTGGGATATACTGATAAAACACGGTATGAGTCAGGATTTCTCCTGGAACGCATCGGTGGCAGAATATGAAAGTTGTACGACAGTCTGATGACAAAGTTTACATGGTAATACGGTCACTTTTTTGAAAAATAATTTACATGGTAATACGGCTGCTTTCCCTTGAATAATAATATACATGGTCGGAGAGAATATCCTCTGTGGAAAGCTGTGTGGCATTGACTTCCTGAACCATTTCCGAGAGTTCCCGATAGGACTGCTGACGGGTATCTGCGGGACTGTTTGCGGAGGATAGCAGAGGATCAGCCGGTGTGGCAAAAGAATTGACGGGAATGATGAGAACTTCGTGGATGCTGCTTGGAAGGATATAAAGATCACTTCTTAAGTGCTCTGCGAAGTTTTTTAGCAGATCCTGATACAGGATACATGCAGAGCCGTTTAATTTTGTATGATTGGACAGCACATACATCGGAAAAGGTGCCGGTGGAGCAAGGATGGCGGAGCTGTCGTCACCGGAAAGAAGTTCTTTTAGCACGTCGCTCATATTGCGAAGCTCATAATGCTGGAGATCCGGTGTGTTTTTGCATGCAAGTGCATACAGGTCATCTTTTGTGATATTCCAGAAGGAAAGATGATGGTTATGGATCAGGATCGTGGCAGAGCTGCCAGAGGCTGACGGAGAGCAGGAAATCTTTTCTTCTGAAAATGACTGGCTGATATCGTCCGGATCAATGCCGATCAGACAGTTGAATACGATCGCCAAATCAAGAAAACGAAAATGGGGAACATCTGTTAACAGCGCCTTGTTGCGCTCGTAATTGATCAGCTTAAAGATAATGCGGGACTGAACCTTCTCATAGCATGTGAAAAGGAAATATCAACACTGTGGGCGGGTTTGTTCTGCTGATAAATGTCCCTGATCTCGGTGCAGATATCAGAAATGGGCCGGCCGTTTTCATATGCATGAAAATAGTCATTCAGATAAATGGTCGGTGAGATATTGCAGCCCGGAGTTAAAACGGTCAGACCGTCTAAGTGGGTATTGTTATTTTTTAAAATGTCCTGCAGGATAATGGAAACGTCAGAACCAAATGCGTCCTGTAAAGATTGTCTGATCTGCTGTTTAAATGTCTGATATGTCATAAAGACCTCCTGTAAATACGAATCTATCCACGATAAATCCGCGGTGCAGGAGAAGATATTACTGTTTCTAAAATGGGGAAAGTCCACGCAAAACACTGCGTGGACTTACTATAACACATGCATACTACAAATGCAAGAAAAATTATTCGGATTTTAATTTTTTCCAGAGATAGCTGTAAAGCGAAGTTGTGGATTCATCAAACTGTTTGTACACGGTACAGTTATCCAGTGTTTCCTGTGGCGGGAAAATGGTGGTATCACTCAGAGTCTCATCGTCAAGTGCATCAATCACAGCAAGGTTTGGTGTGGCATAGCAGACATAATCAAAATTTTTCATGGCAACGTCCTCACGGCATAGGAAATCGAGAAATTTTTCAGCATTTTCCTGATTTTTACAGCTCTTTGGAATGAACCAGGAATCGATCCAGAGGTTGGAACCTTCTTTTGGAACCGTATAGGAGAGGTCATCATTTAATTCTATCGCAGTGGCTGCTTCCCCGGAATAAACTAATGCCATTGCCGCATTTCCGGCAGCCATTTCATCGGAAGTCTCATCCACATAATAGGCGTACACAAGAGGTTTTTGTTTGATCAGAAGATCAACGGCATTATTCAGCTCGGTCTCGTTTTCTGTATTGATGTCATAATTTAACAGGCGAAGAGCCGGGACAAACGAATCACGGACAGAATTCTGCATAATGATGGAATCTTTGTAGTGTTCATCCCACAGGATATTCCAGGAGGACACCTCATCATCTGTGACCATCGTGGTATTGTAGAGGATGCCGAGCGTTCCGTAAAAATAGGGCATGGAGTAAGAGACATCCGGGTCAAAGATCCTTGCCGCATCGATGATCGACGGATCAATATTTTGGTAATTCGAAAAACTGCTGAAGTCGATCTTATTTACTTCGCCCTCCGAGATCAGACGTTCTACCATATAGTCGGAAGTGCAGATTAAGTCATAACCGATCGAACCGGCTTTATATTTCGTATACATTTCCTCCGGGCTTTCATATTCTTCTAATTTAACATGGATGCCGGTTTCCTGTTCAAACAGTTTTAAAACAGAACTGTCCATATATTTTCCATAATTTAAAACGACCAGCGAATTATCGTCAGCGGTATTTTTGTTCCACAGCCTGCGGCAAAAAAAGCGCCGAGAAGTAAAAGCGGAAAAACAATATATTTTTTCATGATATCCTCACGATCTGCCGGATAATACGGCGTATCTGTAATTACTGGCTGTTCTTAGACGATCTGCGGTTCATGACAAGCAGCAGCAGAAATGCGGCAAAAAACAGCAGTGTGGAAAGTGCATAAAGCTCCGGACGTACACCTTTTCGAAGTTCTGTGTAGAGCATGGTCGAAAGTGTGTTCACACCGGCACCCTTGGTAAAAAAGGTGATGGAAAAATCATCCAGGGACATGGTGACAGCCATTAAGAATCCGGAAAACACACCGGATTTGATATCCGGCCAGGTCACTTTATAAAAGGCATAAAGCGGGGAGCACCAAGATCTAAGGCCGCTTCATAGGTGTTCCGGTTTACCTGCTTTAATTTTGGAAGTACATTTAAAATCACATACGGGATATCAAATGTAATGTGTGCAATGAGCACCGTTACAAAGCCCAGATTTAAAAATTTTACAAAAAGCAGCATGAGTGATATTCCGGTCACGATATCCGCGTTTAACAGCGGGATGTTGGTTGCACCGAGCATCAGTGTGGTGCCACGTTTTTTCATCGCACTGATGCCGATGGCAGCGAGTGTGCCGATCAGCGTGGAGAGTACTGCGGCGCAAAGTGTGATCTGCAGCGTCATGATCAGTGCGTTCATGATCGTTTTGTCTGTAAAACAGGAGGCGTACCATTTTAAAGTAAATCCGCCCCATACGACTCTTGATTTGGAATTGTTAAAGGAAAGAACGACCAAAACAAGAATCGGAAGATATAAAAATAAAAAGATGACCGCAAGATAAATGCGGGATGCAGCCTTCTTTACCATACAGCAGTTCCTCCCTGATCTTTATCAAAAATATTCATGACCGCCATACTTGCGATGACGAAAATCATAAGTACAACGGAAAGTCCGGAGCCCAAATTCCAGTTGCTTCCCTGCATAAATTCCTGTTCAATGACATTTCCGATCAAAAGCACTTTACCACCGCCGAGCAGATCGGAGATCACGAAAGAGGTAAGAGCCGGAACGAAAACCATGACGATTCCACTGATCACGCCGGAGAGTGTCAGCGGAAAGATAATGCGGATCAGTACGATCCTTGAATTTGCACCCAGGTCTTTTGCAGCTTCGATAACGTCCGGTTTGATGCGCGCTATGGAGTTATAGATCGGCAGGATCATAAATGGCAGAAAGTCATATACCATGCCGAATACAACGGCGGTCGGTGTATTTAACATTTTCACCGGGCCAAAGCCAAAGGGACCAAACAGTGCGTTTACGATACCGTTGTTGGAGAGTAAAAGCCGCCAGGCAAGGATACGCAGCATAAAATTCATCCACATCGGAAGTACAAATAAAAATACGACAAAACTCTGATGCTTAAAATGAAAACTGTTTAAGATCATCGCAAGCGGATAGGCAAGCAGCAGACAGACTACTGTACAGAAAAATCCGAGCTTTAAGGAAAGCAGAATGGATTTTACATGTACCGGGTCTGCAATCGCTGCGATATTGTCCCAGGTAAAAGCACCCGAAGTATTTGTAAACGCATAATATAAGATAATAACGATCGGCAGCAGGATAAATCCGATTATCCATACCAGATAAGGTCCTGCTAAAAGCTGTCTGCCTAATTTACGCATCGATCTCCACGGCCTCCTCATCCTCAGATTCCGGTTTGTTCATGATCTGGATGTTAAACGGGATCACGTTGATGCCGACATGCGTGCCCACCGGATACATTTTTGTGGTGTGAACCAGCCATTCATAGCCGTTTGCCATAATGCTGATCTCATAGTGTACACCCTTAAAGATGATGGATACGATGTCACCATCCATAAAACCGGCACCAGGCTCTGTGATCTCGACATCCTCCGGACGGATTACAACATCGACCGGCGTATTACAGCCGAATCCCTCGTCGACACATGGGATCTTCACACCTAAGATCTCCACAACTTTATCCTGGATCATGGTTCCGTTTATGATGTTGCTGTCACCGATAAAGTCGGCAACAAATGCATTGACAGGCTCATTGTAGATCATCTCAGGTGTACCGATCTGCTGGATGTACCCTGGTTCATGACAACGATCGTATCGGATATGGTAAGTGCTTCTTCCTGATCATGGGTAACGAACACGAACGTGATGCCAAGCTCATTTTTCAGGCGGATCAGCTCGTACTGCATGTCCTGGCGGAGCTTTAAGTCGAGGGCACCGAGCGGTTCGTCTAAAAGGAGAACTTTCGGTTCATTTACAATGGCGCGCGCGATCGCGATACGCTGCTGCTGGCCGCCGCTCAAAGAATCAATAGAGCGGTTTTCAAAACCCTCCAGATTCACTAATTTCAGTGCATAACGGATTTTATCATTGATATATTCTTTGCTTTTTTTCTTGATCCGCAGACCAAATGCGATATTTTCCGCGATTGACATATGCGGGAAAAGGGCATATTTCTGGAAAACAGTATTTAAGTTACGCTCGTTTGGCGGCAGGGACGTGATATCTTTGCCGTCAAAGACAACGCTTCCTGCATCCGGAGCCTCAAAACCGCCGATGATGCGGAGGGTGGTTGTCTTTCCACAGCCGGAAGGGCCGAGGAGTGTGATAAATTCATTTTCGCGGATATATAAATTTAAGTCATCTAATACGACGTGATCGCCGTAGGATTTTGAAATACCTGTCAGATTGATTAATTTTTTGCTCATTTGTGTTCAAAACGCTTCTTAATATAGTAAAAAACGTTATCCCTTTCTAAATGGTATGTAAAATACAGATTAAAAACTTGGAGGTGTGGAAACCCAGATCAGGATGGCATCACGGTTGCCGTTATTTTCCAGCCGATGTTTTTTCCCCGCCTGGAAATAGAAAGATTCGCCTGCCCGGACAGTATAAGTTCTTCCACCGTAAAAAACACGCACGGTTCCTTTTAATACATAGCCGAATTCTTCGCCTGCATGTGGCAGATGCGTGTCGGAGGAACCACCGGGTTTTAAAGTAAGGCGCACCGGCTCCATGCTGTTCTTCTGGGCATTTGGTATGATCCATTCGATCATTTTATTTCCATCTTCGCTGATTTTTTCAAAATAATCATCTTTTTCAAATACGATCTGTTCCGGTTCTTCGTCCGTAAAAAATTCGGCAGGAGTTGTGCCGAGACATTGTATGATGTCAAGCAGTGTGCCGATGGACGGAGAGTTCTGGTTGCGTTCCAGCTGGGAAATAAATCCCTTGGTCAGTTCAGAGCGGTCAGCAAGTTCCTGCTGTGTCAGACCGTACTGGATACGAAGCTCTTTCATACGCTTTCCGATATCCATGCGAACCTCCATTCTTGCGTGTGAAAAATGTTATTTTTCAGACTAATCTCAATTCTGCAATTTTTTGGTAACTGTAAAAATATATGTTTTGTTTACAATAAGTAAACAAGACTATTTTATGCATTTTATAGGAAAAGTCAATAGAAAATAAGCTTTAAAAAAATATAAAAAAGGTCTTGCTTTTTTTATATAAATTATATATAATGAACAAGTGTGGCGTGAGTCGAAAGACAACACACCTCAGATTGCCAATATGGCTCAGTTGGTAGAGCAACGCATTCGTAATGCGTAGGTCTCGGTTCGAGTCCGACTATTGGCTTATGGATTCCGGAATGCCGGATGGATGAGAGAGCAAGTGGTTCCTGAAAAGTTCCGCTTGCTTTTTTCGTTCGCAGGAAATTGCGTTCTATAACAGGATTTTTCCTGTATCAGGATATGAAAGGATACGGTATTATGGCAGAAGCAAAAAATACAATTTTAATTGGAATTGCAGGGGGAACAGGAAGCGGAAAGACGACGTTGGCAGATAAAGTGGTTGACAGCTTCGGACGTGATGAAGTCAGTATTCTTCGCCATGATAATTATTACAAACGCCATGACGAGATGAACTATGAGGATCGCTCAAAGTTAAATTATGATCACCCGGATGCGTTTGATACAGAACTTTTATGTGAACATATCAAAGAGCTGAAAAAAGGAAAGGCGATTCAGATGCCGGTCTATGATTATACGATCCACAATCGTTCCGATAAGACGATCCTAGTGGAACCTGCACCGGTCATTGTATTAGAGGGTATTTTGATCTTTGCAGAGCCGAGTCTCTGTGACTGATGGATATCCGTGTGTTTGTAGACACCGATGCGGATGTCCGTATTCTGCGCAGAATCGTAAGAGACGTAAAAGATCGTGGACGTTCGTTAGACAGTGTCATAAATCAGTATTTAACGACGGTAAAACCGATGCATGAGCAGTTTGTGGAGCCGAGCAAACGGCGTGCAGACATCATTATCCGGAAGGCGGGGAAAATGCAGTTGCGTTGGAGATGCTGATCCAGAGAGTAAGAAAACATTTAGAGGAAGCATAGAGCTAAGAGGTCAAATGAGAGACTGACGGGCATATATAATGCTGTAAAAATCGCACCAGGACGGGATGAAAATCCGCTTTGGTGCGATTTTTTGCCACCCCGAATCTTCATAGGAAACTACGTCCTGTGATCAAAAAGTCCTCAGGGCAGACCGTCTTTTAATAGAGAAAGGATTTAGGTACAGCATCTGCCATGGCTTTGTAACCGGCACTACTCGGATGCAGATGATCGCCGCTGTCATAGCCGGCTTTGAATGCTGCAGGATGATCAGGATCCTGTACTGCGAGGTCGAAGTCGATACATCCCTCAAAACCGTCCGTCAGGCGGATCCATTCATTCACCTGATTTTTTAACTCTTCACGGAAAGGTGCATAGGTGCGCCAGTCTTCGATTGGAAGCAGTGTTCCGATATAAACAGATAATCCCAGGGCATGTGCCTGATCAACGTACCATTTGAGACCGTCTATGAGCTCTTCTGCAGTTGGAAGATCACTCATGGGGCGGAATGGATTGATGTCGCATCCGACCGGGTGAATGATGTCATTGATCCCCTGCTGGATAATGATGGTGTCTGCGCCGGAAGTTGGTATTTCATGTGAAAAACGGTTACTTCCCTTTAAACCGTACGAATCATAGGTAATACAGTCATACTGGCGGAGAATTCTGGTACCGCTCGCAGCACGGCGTATAACGGAAGTATGTTTTTTCCCTTCCCGTAACAGCCGGAGCATCAGTTCGTCCGGCCATGCCTGCGCGGTGATGGAGTCGCCATAGCAGATCACGGCATGATTGTCCGGAGATGTCAAAATATCAATGTTACTCAGAAAATAAAACCAGTTTGTCGTTTTGCTTGTATCAAGGGGAAGCCTGCCGGCAGAAGTCTGATCTCCCAGTGAAAAAAATCCCTTTGAGAGAGAGCCTGTGATCAGAACTGCTGACTGCATCAGGGTAAAATCCGCAAAATAAAGGTTGACACAGAGAGTCTGGCCTGCCTGAACCTGAAAGAAAATGTCATCACTTATGATGCGCTCGTGTGCGGCGATCGTCACGGAAGAATTTCCGGAAAAAGTAATCTGTGCTGTTGCAGATTCCTGCATGGGACAGGAAAGATTTATTTTTCTTGTAATGTCATCGCAATTAAAATCACAGTCTGCGATGGAGACAGTTGCTTTCGTGATGGAAACAGGTTCACTGCCGCAGTAATTATCAAAGGTAAATCTTAAAGCAGTTCCATCAAACGGCGCATAGACCGGATAGCGGAGTGTGATATCTTTTGCATAGCTCTCAGGGCGGTGTTCTGCGATTGAAACTGCATTTCCCCACATGGAACACCATGTCTGGTTTTTATTTATTGTTGTATTCATCGGGTTCTCCATTTCTGCCAGAAATTTTTGGATTCATAGGAAAATGTGTCCTGTGAATTTTGTATCAGTATACATCCTTTTAGAGGGAGGGTAAAGTGAAACATGGATTTTCCTTGACTTCACCACTGTATCATGTTATTATCACAAACAGAGTGAACAAAGCGTTCATGAAGGGGTACACCACCGCGGGTGTATTCTTTCGTGAACGCTTTTTTATTACACCGTAAAATTAAAAGGAGAAAAATCCTCCCCTCGTCCAAAGGGACTTGGATTTTACTCCGTAAAATTAAAGGAGGATGTATGGAAATCAACGGAAAGCACACAAAGTTGCCGGAGGGAACAACGATACTTGATTATTTAGAGCAGAATCACTATGTGTTAGCGCAGATTGCAGTCGAGCACAACTATGTAATTTTGGACAAAGAAGATTATGCAAAAGTTGTTTTGAAGGATGACGACATTTTAGAGATTGTCAGTTTCATGGGCGGCGGTTGTTAAATGCCGGAAAAAGAGAAATAAAAAAACCAGAGAAAAGCAGAAAAACAGAGAAAAGTAAAAAAAGAGAAAAGCAGAAAAGAGGAAAAAAAGATGAGCGAAATAACAAAAGATACATGGAAATTAGGAGAGCATGAGTTTTCTTCCAGATTTATATTGGGTTCCGGAAAATATTCCTTAGACTGATCGATGCAGCAGTGAAAGAGGCAAAGGCGGAGATCGTGACGATGGCGCTGCGCCGCGCAAATGAGGGTGGTGTGGCTAATATCTTAGATTACATCCCAAAAAATGTGACACTGCTTCCAAATACATCAGGGGCGCGCAATGCGGAGGAGGCAGTTCGTATAGCAAGATTGTCAAGACAGATCAGCGGAAGTGATTTTGTAAAAATTGAGGTCATTCATGATTCGAAATATCTGCTTCCGGACAATTATGAAACAGCAAAAGCGGTAGAAGTATTAGCAAAAGAAGGATTTGTCGTGATGCCGTATATGTACCCGGATCTCAATGCGGCGCGTGATATGCAGAATGCCGGTGCAGCATGTATTATGCCGCTTGCAGCACCGATCGGTTCTAACCGAGGTGTCTGTACAAAAGATTTTATCCAGATACTGATCGATGAGATCGACCTGCCGATCATCGTGGATGCCGGTATCGGAAAGCCGTCACAGGCATGTGAAGTCATGGAGATGGGAGCTGCTGCAGTCATGGCAAATACCGCAATCGCGACGGCTGGTGATATCCCGGCGATGGCAGCTGCTTTCCGTGAAGCGATCGAAGCCGGAAGAAAGGCATACCTCTCAGGCTGTGGACGTGTCAAAATGGGAGGGGCAAGCGCATCCTCGCCGCTGACAGGATTCCTCTCTGAATAATTCAGAAGATCAGAGCGTTAAATATGAGAGCAGAACAAAAATCAGTTTTAGGAAATTTTGGAATCGGAAAATATAATACATTTTTATGATCTGATTTGAATGGAAATTGAGTATAAAAAATTTCGGGTTCAGAATAAGCACAGGGGAAAAAATCATGGAACACATCAATGAAAGTATATTAAGCGAAGAAATAAAGGAACATCAGAAAGAGGCAAGGATCGACCATATGGTATATCTGCCAGGCATGGAGGCATTAAAATCGGATATCACAAAACAGGTGGTTGAAGCAATGGAGGCATACGATTACGACAGCTATACAGCGGAAGATGTAAGATATGCCTTGGCAAAAAGAAACCGCACACCGGAAGATTTTGCGGCGCTGCTGTCGCCGGCGGCAGAACCGTTTATCGAAGAGATGGCACAGTGTGCAAAAGTGGAAAAAGAAAATCATTTTGGCAATTCGGTCTGTTTTTTACGCCGCTCTATATCGCCAATTATTGTGAAAATTATTGTATCTACTGCGGGTTTAACTGTCATAACCGTATCCGCAGGGCAAAATTAAATGCAGAGGAAATCGAAGCGGAAATGGCGGAGATCGCAAAATCCGGTCTACAGGAGATCTTGATCCTGACAGGCGAAAGCCGGAAAATGTCAGATGTGGAATATATAGGAGAAGCGTGTAAGATCGCGCGGAAATATTTTAAAGTAATTGGTCTTGAAGTTTATCCGATGAATTCGGAGGAATATGCGTATTTGCATGAATGCGGCGCGGATTATGTAACAGTTTTTCAGGAAACATACAATTCAGACAAATATGAGACACTTCATCTGGCAGGACATAAACGTATTTTTCCTTATCGTATGGAGGCACAGGAACGTGCGATCCGCGGCGGTATGAGAGGCGTTGGTTTTGCTGCTTTACTGGGACTTGATGATTTCAGAAAAGATGCATTTGCAACAGGAATGCATGCTTATCTGTTACAGAGAAAATATCCACATGCAGAGATTGCTTTTTCCTGTCCGAGGCTTCGCCCGATCATCAACAATGATAAGATCAATCCGATGGATGTGCATGAAAAACAACTTTTGCAGGTTGTGACGGCATACCGGTTGTTTATGCCATATGCAAGTATTACGGTTTCTACCAGAGAGTGTGCAAGGGTGAGAGACAGTCTGATGGAGATCGCAGCGACAAAGATTTCTGCGGGGGTCAGCACCGGTATCGGAAGCCATGCGAAAGGACTTGAGGATCAGGGCGACGAGCAGTTTGAAATTTCTGACGGAAGGACAGTAAAACAGGTGTATGATGCACTGCTTGAGGAAGGATTGCAGCCTGTTATGAGTGATTATATTTATGTGTAAAAAAGAAAATCCGATTCCGGGGAAAATAATTGCTGTCACAAACCGGAGCCTTTGTGAGAGGCCGTTTTTAGAACAGATCAAAAGAGTCTGTGAAACAAAGCCGGCAGCTCTGATCTTAAGGGAAAAAGATCTGCCGGAGACGGAATATGAAGAGATGGCAAGACAGGTTTTGGCAATTTGTGAAGAATATGGAGTGATCTGTATTTTACACAGTTATATAGAAACCGCAAAACGGTTAGAGAGGCAGTATGTTCATTTGCCGCTTCCACTGTTAAGAACTTGTATGCAAAAGACAGAAAATGAAGAAAAACAGATAAAATTTATGTCTGGGAACCTGTCAATGGATCAGAAGAATAAAAATAAGCTGATCTTAGGCTGTTCGGTTCATTCTGTTGAGGATGCTATTGAGGCAGAAAAACTAGGGGCATCTTACCTGACCGCAGGGCATATATTTGCCACGGACTGTAAGAGAGGACTGCCGCCACGCGGAATGGAATTTTTAAAGCAGGTATGTGAAACCGTAAATATTCCTGTGTATGCCATCGGTGGAATTGGACTGAACGATGGAAAATAGACAGCGTGTGTGAATGTGGTGCGGCAGGTGCGTGCATCATGTCCGCTTTTATGGCAATATGATAAATATAAAAAACGGGCAGTTATTTCAAAAAACGACAGACAATGAAAGCTGTATTGCCGATTG
>ENA-OQDE01000510-OQDE01000510.1-human-gut-metagenome-genome-assembly--contig:-NODE-510-length-22638-cov-10.359602_pt1 | contig 22638 bp, 23 predicted proteins | sample MGYA00242768_ERZ504595 | MGnify/ENA primary metagenome ERZ504595 (study PRJEB26092, sample SAMD00036307) | human gut metagenome | host: Homo sapiens | study: EMG produced TPA metagenomics assembly of... | reverse complement strand
TCCTGTCCATCAGTCCCAGTATCCCCTCGCTCCGGTAGCGGCGCATCCACTGGTACACGCTCGTCGGCGTGCAACCCGCGTCGCGCGCCACGCGGGCGAGGGGCTCGCCCTCGAGCGCGCGTCTGGCGCATTCGTCTTGCATTCCAGCGTATACGAACGCCTGCACGCGCCCGTGATCTCGTCGGCCTCCGCGTCCAGCATCGCGTTCAACAGCTGTTCGACCTTCTCCGACACCAACCGGTCCAGCTTCGTCTCGAGCATGTTCTCGTCGACCTGTAGAATCTGATTCGGCATGGTTCCGTCGCCTTCCTAAATAGGTTGATTTGGTTTGGCGACTGAAATCGTACCCGGACGACGGGCCATGTCTCTCAACTCAAGCCTCAACCAAAATGCGCAACAAACCGGGCGTTATCAATCGGACACATTGGAGTCGGACAGGCTAAGCTGCATAGAACACCGCATCTAATCGGTTCGACACGCGCATTTCACTGCGCGACTGGACATTGACGTCCCTTTCGAGGTAATATCGAACCGGTTCGATACATACGTGAGTATGCAAATACGTAAACAACAAACAGGCAGATGCGCACGCAAATTGCACCCGCGCCCATGAACCAAGGGAGGTCCCATGAAAAACAAAGTGCAGCTCATCGCTTACGCCGATCGTCTCGGCGATGGCACTCTTAGCTCGATGACCGACATCCTGCGCACCCGCTTCAACGGCGTGTATGACGGCGTTCATATCCTGCCGTTCTTCACCCCGTTTGACGGCGCGGACGCCGGCTTCGACCCGATCGACCACACCAAGGTCGACCCGCGCCTCGGCTCGTGGGATGACGTCGCCGAACTCTCCACAACCCACGACATCATGGTCGACGCCATCGTCAACCACATGAGCTGGGAATCCGCCCAATTCCAGGACGTGCTGAAGAACGGCGAGAACTCCGAGTACTACCCGATGTTCCTGACCATGAGCTCCGTCTTCCCGAACGGCGCTACCGAAGAAGACCTGGCCGGCATCTACCGCCCGCGCCCGGGCCTGCCGTTCACCCACTACAACCTCGGCGGCAAGACCCGTTTGGTATGGGTCAGCTTCACCCCGCAGCAGGTGGACATCGACACTGATTCCGCCAAGGGCTGGGAATACCTGATGTCCATCTTCGATCAGATGGCCGCCAGCACGTGCGCTACATCCGTCTCGACGCCGTGGCTACGGCGCCAAGGAAGCCGGCACCAGCTGCTTCATGACCCCCAAGACCTTTAAGCTCATCTCCCGTCTGCGCGAGGAGGGCGTCAAGCGCGGCCTTGAAATCCTCATCGAGGTCCACAGCTACTACAAGAAGCAGGTGGAGATCGCCTCCAAGGTGGACCGCGTCTACGATTTCGCCCTGCCGCCGCTGCTTCTGCACTCGCTGTTCACCGGTCACGTCGAACCCGTGGCCCACTGGACCGAGATCCGCCCGAACAACGCCGTCACCGTGCTCGATACGCACGATGCATCGGCGTGATCGACATCGGCTCCGACCAGCTCGACCGCTCCCTCAAGGGCCTCGTGCCCGACGAGGACGTCGACAACCTGGTCAACACCATCCATGCCAACACCCACGGCGAATCCCAGGCCGCCACCGGTGCCGCCGCGTCCAACCTCGACCTTTACCAGGTCAACTCCACGTACTACTCGGCCCTCGGCTGCAACGACCAGCACTACTTGGCCGCCCGCGCCGTGCAGTTCTTCCTGCCGGGCGTGCCGCAGGTCTACTACGTGGGCGCGCTCGCCGGCCGCAACGACATGGAACTGCTGCGCCGCACCAACAACGGCCGCGACATCAACCGCCACTACTACTCCACCGCCGAAATCGATGAAAACCTCGAGCGCCCGGTGGTCAAGGCCCTGAACGCCCTGGCCAAGTTCCGCAACGAACTGCTGCATTCGATGGCGAGTTCAGCTACGAGGTCGATGGCGACACGTCCATCACCTTCCGCTGGACCGCGCCGACGGCACGTCCACGGCCGCCCTCACCTTCGAGCCCGGACGCGGCCTCGGCACAGACAACACCACCCCGGTCGCCAGCCTTGCCTGGAGCGATGCCGCCGGCGACCACGAAACCCACGATCTGCTCGCCAACCCGCCGATTGCCGATATCGACTAACCGTTGGCCCATAAACGCCACTCCGCTGTGCGCGCTCCAAGTAGTGCGCCCGGCGTAAGCTGGGTTCATGGAGAGCAAACCGCCCGCAGTGCACTGAAGCCAGTGCGCTCGGGCGGTTTTGCGTATGCGGGGTTGAAGGTCATGCTCCTGCGGGCGCGGCCCAAGCATCCCGCCGGAATCGACGAGACGAGCAGCAGAACAGAGAAAGAGCAGCATCATGTTGGAACCGTATGTGCGTCCGGGTATTGATGATCGCCCGGATTTGGACAAGGTCCTAAGTCCCGAAGACAAAGCCGCCGTGGCCAGACTGGCCATCAAGAATCGCCGCCGCCCGCCCGAAGCCTCTGCGGACCAGCCTGAGGCCCAGGCTGTGCGATTGCTTCCGCCGGTTCTTCGGCAGCCGCTGCTGCAGCCGCCAGTGTGGACACTCCCGCGCCGGATATGTCGTCCGCCTACCTCGACATGCGCGATCCCATGGTCGCCGTCAATGGCCAACGCCCTACCGCAGGTCAGGTCTCCCGACTCAACTGGGGTTTCTTCGCTGCTTCAATTCTGGTCGGCGCACCTTGGGTGGCGTTGAACACCATTGCCATGCCCAACGCGATTGCGCGTACATTCGGCTATGACACTGCTGTTGCCGGTCATATCGCCATCAATCCGGCCACTGGCCGCCCGTTGCCCGTCGCCACCGAATTGGCGATGCCCCTGGCCGTGTTGGTGATTGTCGGCGTAGTGGCCTCCATGTTTGCGATGCCGCTGATTTCAGTGTTGTCCGACCGCACACGCACGCCATTGGGCCGTCGTACCCCGTGGATGGTTGGCGGAGGTCTGCTGTGCGCGCTGATCACGCTGATTCTGGGGCAGAATATCGGCATCATTGTGCTTTGTATTTTCTGGGTGTTCCTACAGTTCGCCTATGCGATGCTTTCCGTGCCGTTGACCAGCGCCATCAGCGAACGGGTGCCCGACAAGTTCCGCCCTCGCATCGAACGCTGGCATGGCATCGGTGTGATGCTCGGCCAAGCGCTTGCGTGTGCATGGGTGCACTTGGTGTGATGTTCAATTCGTTTACGCCGTTTAGTTACACCGCCGTGCTATTTGCAGTGTCCGGTATTGCCACCGTATTGATTCTGCCCAAGGAGCCTTCTAGCACTGAGCAGCGAACCAGCTTTTTGACCGCAGTCAGGTACTTGACCAATTGCGCCCGCCGGCCCACGCTCCCGAGTTCTCCCGGATGTTCGCCGCCCGTACGTGCATGATGGCCGGTGTTGGGCTGACCGGTGTGTTTCTGTGGTATCTCGTACGTTTCTGGGTTTATGGCAAGGCCGTGGTACTTACGTCCGCGCCGCTGACCATTCCGGCCGGATTCCTCATTGCCAGTATGGCTGTGGCCACATTGATCGGTGCCGCGCTCGCCTCCTGGGCCGCCGGGCCGATTTCCGAGCGAATCGAGGAAAAGAACATTCCCGTGGCCCGTGTGGTGGCCGGTGCTTGCCTGCTGTATGCGATTGGTCTGGGGCTCGCATGGGGCCTTGGCGTCTGGTCCACCGGCACTGCCCGTGAAAACGGCATGCTGCTGTTTGCGTTGATCTCCGGATTCGCCTTCGGCATTTACGATTCGCTCGGACTTGAACTGGTGATGGACTCTTTGCCCGACCCGCGCCGAGCCGGCCACGACCTCGGCATTTATGCGCTCGCCAACTCGGCCGGTCTGGCGCTCGCCGCCATCATCGGCGCGCTACTGGTGAACGCCTTCGAGCATAGCTTCGGCTATTACCTGCTCTTCCCGTCCGCCATCGTCATGGTGCTGCTGGCCGGAATCGTCACCCTCACCACCAAATCTGCCGAATAATAAACCGGTTCGAGTACACTGGTCAGCAGTGATCCAGTCCAGTACTCGCAGGGGAGCAAAACCATGGTCGGCATGCGCGACGTAGCCAAAGCGGCAGGGGTGTCCTTAAGCACCGTTTCGTTGGTGGTCAACAACACCGGCTACGTCTCGGCCGATATGCGTGCCAAAGTCGAGTCCGCGATGCGCCAGCTCAACTACATTCCCAACGAGCTGGCCCGCAACCTCTACCGGAACCGCACCAACACCATCGGCGTGATCATACCGACCATCGCCCACCCGTTCTTCTCCACACTCACCGCGCATCTGCAGCGCGAGTTCGCCGCGCGCGACCTCAAAACCCTATTGTGTTCCACCGCCGATGCGGACAAAGGCGAGGGCGAATACGTCGATATGCTGCAGCGGCACATGATGGACGGTATTATCATGGCCGCCCACACCGAGCATCCGGCCGACTACTGGACCTCCATCCATCGGCCAATTGTCGCTTTCGACCGCACGCTCGGTGAGGGTGTGCCGGTCGTCCGGTCTGATCATGAACAGGGAGGCCGTCTGATTGCTCGCCAGCTCATCGATTCCGGAGCGCGCCACGTGGTGCTCGTCGGCGGCCCGCGCTCCCAGTTCGCTGCGGCCACCACGTTCCCCACGATTCGCTACCATCTCACCGTCGAGCGTCTGCTGGCCGATGCGGGCATTGCCTGCGATTACGTGGAAGCCGGCGCCGTGGCCGACATCGCCGCCCACGAAGCCACCGCATGCGCCATTTTCGAACAGTATCCTGATGTCGACGCCATCGTCGGCTCCGATGTGGTGGCATCCGTGGCATTGCAGGAAGCCTCACGACGGGGTATCGAGGTGCCTGCTGATCTGCAAGTCATCGCCTATGACGGCACTCTCATGGCCGAAACCGCCGGCAAACGCTTGACCGCGATTCGACAGGACTTCCCGGCCATCGCCGCCGCGCTCGCCGTCCGCATGGACTCACAGATCGCCGCCGACGGTGGCCCCGCCTCTCCGTCCAAGAACGATAGCGCTTCGGACGTTGACACCCAACCCACTCCCGAAGAAGTCATCCCCGTAGCCCTCATCCCCGGCGAAACCACCCGGTGACTCCTATCTTGGCTCCCCTCTCTGAGGCTGAGCTGTGAAGCAAACAGTCCGGTGGACTGTTTGTAGGCGAAGGCGAGCCGGGAGGCGAGCAGGCAGACTGCGGGCGGTAGCCCGTCTGTAATTGCGGCCGAGCTGGCGGCGTAGGCGACTGAGGGGAGCCGAGTCACGGCCGCCCACAGTCACCCATCTCACATGACTCCTACGTCACAATGTCCACAATGTGAACCCTTGCTGGATTGGCAAGACATACAAACCTATGTTTACATTCCAGTTCAGGTCGAACGGCCTGAGGAAATACCGAAAGGAGGCCACGCGATGACTGGATTCAATGCTTCTGCGTTTGTATCCGCACGAATTATTAGCCCGTCTTCGCTGGCGGACTAATTCGGCACTGATGCTTGAAGCCCCGTCAACGAAGGCAGGGCCAATCAAACTGACACAATCGGCACGGCCCTGCATGATGCGGGGCTTTTTTTGTTGCGCTCACAAGGCTTACGGCAGAATCCCGCAGACGGAAACGGTAGCGGACAGTACACGGCAACAACACAGCGACAGAACAACAACCTCCCTGTGGGGCGAAATAATCGCCCGCCGATGAGAGTGAACGAGAGCAAAACAGGAGTAACAATGACTGCAGCAGTCGAAGAGACTGGCTTAGGGCAGGCGGCAGGTAAAGCCGCTACCTTGGTACGCGATTCGGTCAAGACCGTGATCGCCGCGTCGATGGTCGGTACCGCCATCGAATTCTATGACTTCTACGCCTACGGCACCGCCGCGGCAAACTACTTCCCGCACATCTTCTTCTCCGCGAAGGACAACCCCACCGTCGCACTGCTGATGAGCTTGCTGACCTTCGCCGTCGCCTTCATCGCCCGCCCGCTGGGCTCGCTGATCTTCGGCCACTTCGGCGATCGCATGGGCCGCAAGACCACGCTGGTCGTCAGCCTGATGACCATGGGTGTCGGCACCTTCCTGATTGGCTGCCTGCCACCTACGATCAGGTCGGCGTTGGTGCAGTCGCCATCCTCTGCCTCCTGCGCTTCATCCAGGGCATCGGCCTGGGCGGCGAATGGTCCGGTGCGGCACTGGTCGCCACCGAGAACGCGCCTGAAGACAAGCGCGCGCTGTACGGCTCCTTCCCGGAGCTGGGCGCGCCGATCGGCTTCTTCCTGTCCAACGGCACCTACTTCGTGCTCGAATCCTTCAACAATCAGGACGCGATGCTGGCCTGGGGCTGGCGTGTGCCGTTCCTGCTGTCCGCCATCCTGGTGATCGTCGGCCTCGTGGTCCGCGTTCACATGGAGGAGACCCCGATCTTCCGTATGGCTCAGGAGCAGAAGAAGGTCGTCAAGTCCCCGCTGACCGAGGTCTTCCGCAAGTCCTGGCGTCAGGTGCTGCAGGCCACCTTCCTCGTGGCTGTGACCTACACGCTGTTCTACACGCTGGCCACCTGGTCGCTCGCGTGGGGCACCAAGAGCTCCGCCGACGGCGGCGGCGACCTCGGCTTCAGCAACCAGCAGTATCTGCTGATGCTCATGGCCGCCGTATGCGTGTTCGCGCTGTTCATCGTGCTGTCCTGCGTGTACGCCGACCGGATCGGCCGTCGCCGTGTGATCGTCTTCTCGTCCTGCGCGCTGGTGGTGTTCGCCTTCGCCTTCCCGTTCCTGCTGGACGGCGGTCTGGTGGGCCAGCGCAACTTCGTGGCCACGATGGCGTTCCTGTGCGTCGGCTTCATGCTGATGGGCATCGCGTTCGGCCCGATCGGCGCGTTCCTGCCCGAGCTGTTCGAGGCCAATGTGCGCTATTCCGCTCCGGCATCGGCTACAACCTCGCCGCGATCGTCGGCGCCGCGTTCGTGCCGACCATCGCCACCTGCTGTCCGCCAACTGGGGCGTGCACTCGGTCGGCCTCTACCTCGCCGTGATGGCCGTCTGCTGCCTGATCGCCGTACTGTCCTGCAAGGAGACCAAGGACGTCGATTTCACCAAGTGATACCGGCGGTTGATCGACACCCCTCACGCGGTTCCGACTCCGTTCGGTGCCGCCGGGCGGTTGGCGCACATTGCGCCAACGCCGTCTGTATTCGGGGGTGGGCCATTGGCGCGCGGCGGCGCACGTGTGCGTAATGGCGCGCAGTGGCGGCCGGCGGACATCTATCTGCGGTAGGAGGGGCGCCGAATACAGAGGGGCTGACGGTGCTTACCCCAACCGACAAATCAGTCTATGAAAATAGCGAAAGCTTCACAAAACCGGGCCATCAGGGAATACGTGTCCAACGTGTGATGATGTGATATTTTTGCATTGGCGGGATGTTGATTAAATTAGGGCGCTTATCTGCTTCCGGACATGATGATTAGACAACAATGAATAGTGTGTGAATGGTGTATGAATGGTGAATGATATTGGCTGTTGTTGCTGATGTATGCTGCCTTGATGGGGTAAGATTATCGTGTCTGTAGAAATGGGGTGCGCTATGCGCATGAAAGCAATGAGTATGGCCTTCTGTGCCCTTTTCGTCATCGGAGCATTGGGCGCGACGCCTTCCGCATTCGCTTTAGATGGCCGCGCGAGGTGAGTAATGCTTTTGCATATTTATTGTCAACCTTGGCTGACGTAGAGAGTGTGCTTTCAGAGAACGTTGAGATTTCCAATTCGATTTTGTCTGTCGAGGGCGCAAAGGGTGGTTTTCGTGCCGCGAAAGCGGACTATAGGTTATCTGACAATGCAAAAAAATCGATAGAGGAGATCAGGCAATATTCTGTAGATCGTGAAGAGAACATGAGCCGATACGGCGATGTAGTACGGTCGACTGAAATTATTCCGGAGTATATGACCGTCGTTTCGTCTGATAGCAAAGATAGTGTTTTTCAGTACTCTGTATTGTATAAGCGAGATTTGCCTCAGCTTTCGGAAGAAGGTGATGAATGGGTCGAGCGAGTCGAATATGATGTTGAATTCGGGGGTGGTGGAATAATCGAGAATATCATTGCTCGCAATCTGAATTACTATCTACAGCAAGAAGACGATTTTGAGAATATTTTGCCGGATAATGCGCTGATGGAGCGTTTGGAAAGATCGACGACATCGGTAAATCGTTCATCAATTGTTTCGTATGCGACAAAATATGCTTACAACTATAATCCAGCTTATATCAGTTATGCGGCTCAGCATGCTGATTGTACCAATTTTGCATCACAGGCAATGTATGCAGGTGGATGGAAGAAAAACTATGAATGGATGGGGAATGATGTGGCCACGACTAATGCTTGGGCGGTCGCTGATGATTTCTACTGGTATGGGTTGGGGCGCAGTCTTACGACTTATGCAAATATGATTCCTGTATCTGGTTCTCCTTATCAGACGATGAGAACCGGAGACTTGATGTTCTTTACATATTCAGGTAGTAGAAAAATTAAACATGCAATGATTATTACAAAGATAATAAATGGTGAAGCGTACCTTACATATCATTCGAACGATAATCTCAATGCTCCGTTTTCGTCAATTGTAACTAAAGTAGAGCCGAACACATCTTTTGTGACGTTGAATGTGACGCCGTGATTCATATGTTTGGTGGAACATTGAGGCGAACGGTTGGGTTTGTGGCGGTGATCGTGGCGGTAGCTTCGGGATGTTCGGGATGCGTCGCGCGTTCGAATGACGCATGCGGATATTTGGCGTCGAATATATCGGTGCGTGATGCAGTGAATACGTTCGTGCGCGGCATCGCCGATCGCGACGTGGAGACAATCTGTTCGGTCGTCACCGGCAGTGAAGGCCAGTCGCCGTCCCGAGAACGTATCCGTGAAGCCCTTCCGGACGTCGCCGATAATCTGGCGGACATCAGCGGAGGTACGTTCGCGTTTGGGGTGTCGGTGGAGGATGGGTTCGACGAGTTGTATAACGTGGGCCTTTCGTATAACGGGCGAAGACTGGTGATTGCCTGTGAGGGAGATAGCGCGGCGTGCGATTCCGGGCAGCAGTTGACGTTGCTGGTTCGGGCTGATGGATATGCGCGTGCGATTGCGCGGGGAGAGCAGTCGGGCATGGACGTGAGGCGCGTGGTAACGGATGACGGTGCCCCATTCGCGGTGATATGGCGGCCGGAATCGTTGGCGCAGTGCACTCTGGGTGACGGATAGCCGATTCGGGATGGGGTGCCAGTTGTCGCCGGATGAATCATGTGGGTCTGCTGCGTGCTGTGCGATCGGCCGGTGCATGCCGGCGCCAAAGGAAAATCGGCCGGTCACAATGTGGACATGGGGGACGTCCGTGGGTCGGGGAGGACTAGAACAATACCCCAGAAGGGGATGACTTTCCCGCGGGGACACAATCCGCCACGTCGGAAGCCGTCCGCAATCAACGGATTGCCGGACGCATCATGCGCTCGACAGCATCGTCAAGACATCAAAGGAGCGCCAATCATGGCAGCAACTATCTGGTACGAGAAGGACGCCGATCTGTCCGTGTTCGATGGCAAGAAGGTGGCCATCCTGGCTACGGTTCTCAGGGTCACGCCCACGCGCTGAACCTGCGTGACTCCGGTGTCGACGTGGTCGTCGGCCTGCGTCCTACCTCCAAGTCCGTGGAGTTCGCCAAGGAGCAGGGCCTTGAGGTCAAGCCGGTTGGCGAGGCCGTCGCTGAGGCTGACGTTGTGATGATTCTTCTGCCTGACCAGTACCAGGCAGCCGTCTACAAGAAGGACGTTGAGCCGAACCTGAAGCCGGGCGCTGCCCTGGCCTTCGCCCACGGCTTCAACATCCACTACGGCTACATCAAGCCGTCTGAGGATCACCCGGTGTTCATGGTTGCCCCGAAGGGCCCGGGCCACATCGTTCGTCGTGAGTACGCCGCTGGCCGTGGCGTCCCGGTCGTCGTTGCTGTTGAGCAGGACCCGGACGGCAAGACCTGGCCGCTGTGCCTGGCTTACGCCAAGGCTCTGGGCGCTCTGCGTGCAGGCGCCATCAAGACCACCTTCACCGAGGAGACCGAGACCGATCTGTTCGGTGAGCAGGACGTCCTCATGGGCGGCATCAACCACCTGTGCGACCTCGGCTTCGACGTGCTGACCGAGGCTGGCTACCAGCCGGAAATCGCCTACTTCGAGGTGTTCCACGAGCTGAAGATGCTCGTCGACCTCGCTAACGAGGGTGGTCTGAACAAGCTCGTTGGTCCTGCTCCGACACCGCTCAGTACGGCGACTACACCTCCACGGTCATCACCGAGGAGACCAAGAAGCGCATGCAGTACCAGCTCAAGCGCATTCAGGATGGCTCCTTCGCCAAGGAGTTCATGGATGACCAGGCTGCCGGCGCTCCGAAGTTCAAGAAGCTGCAGGAAGAGTACTCTCACCCGCACCTCGAGACCGTTGGCCCGAAGCTGCGCGCCATGTTCTCCTGGAATAACGCCGAGGCCAAGGACAAGGATGAGACCGAGTCCTTCAACGGCAAGATCGCTCGTACCCAGGTTCAGTGATTGCCGCCCCTGAAGGGGATTTAAACTAGTGAAACCGCCGTTCCCGTTCATACGGGAGCGGCGGTTTTGTGTTGTTGCGCGCAGCGAATCATTCTCAATAACAACTATGCGCTGATTTCTTGCAGGCAAACGAACACCGAATATGCAAGATCGTTGATATCTCAGCCTTTCCCCATATGTGGATTGTGCGATTCTGTTCAAAAGGGTGCAGAGTTGTTATCGAGAATCGTTCTCTGCACACGGCTGTCCATACTCCAATAGTGACCTAGCTCACGTTGTGGACTCCAGCGGGGCTGCGACGGCGTTCTCGGTAGGATTGATTTCGGTTTGAAGGACACGATCCTCGCAAAACAGGACTTATCTGCACACCGTAGATACCCCCGGCGCCCAGCGGCGCCACACCCACTACTGAAAAGGAGTGCCAATAATGGCAGCACAGATCTGGTATGAGAACGACGGTGATCTCTCTGTTCTCGAAGGCAAGAAGGTCGCAATCATCGGCTACGGCTCCCAGGGCCACGCCCACGCGCTGAACCTTCGCGATTCCGGTGTCGACGTGGTCGTCGGCCTGCGTCCGACCTCCAAGTCGGTCGACTTCGCCAAGGAGCAGGGCCTCGAGGTCAAGTCCGTGGCCGAGGCTTCCGCCGAGCGACGTGATCATGATTCTGGCCCCCGACCAGTACCAGCGCACCATCTGGGCCAACGACATCGAGCCCAACATCAAGCCGGGTGCTGCTGTTGCGTTCGCTCATGGCTTCAACATTCACTACGGCTACATCAAGCCGTCTGAGGATCACCCGGTGTTCATGGTTGCCCCGAAGGGCCCGGGCCACATCGTTCGTCGTGAGTACGCCGCTGGCCGTGGCGTGCCGGTCGTCGTGGCCGTCGAGCAGGATCCGCGTGGCGACGGCTGGGCTCTGACCCTGGCCTACGCCAAGGCCCTCGGTGCTCTGCGCGCCGGCGCCATCAAGACCACCTTCAAGGAAGAGACCGAGACCGATCTCTTCGGCGAGCAGAACGTGCTCATGGGTGGCGTGAACAAGCTCGTCGAGATGGGCTTCGAAGTCCTGACCGACGCCGGCTACCAGCCGGAAATCGCCTACTTCGAGGTCTGCCACGAGCTCAAGATGCTCGTCGACCTGATGAACGAGGGCGGTCTGAACAAGGCTCGTTGGTCCTGCTCTGACACCGCTCAGTACGGCGACTACGTCAACACCGTCATCAACGAGGACTGCCGCAAGCGCATGGAATACCACCTGCAGCGCATCCAGGACGGCTCCTTCGCCAAGGAGTTCATCGACGATCAGGATGCCGGCGCCCCGCACTTCAAGGAGCTGCAGGAGAAGTACTCCAACGAGCGCATCGAGACCGTCGGCCCGAAGCTGCGCGCCATGTTCTCCTGGAACAAGGATGGCGTCAAGGATGCCGACGAGGCCAACTCCTTCACCGGCAAGATCGCCCGCGCCCAGGTTCAGTGATTTTCGCTGATTAGCGCATACTAAAAGGCCGCCGCTCCGATTCATTCGGAACGGCGGCCTTTCGCTTATTCCAAGGGATTTACTTGATTACCCACGCAGAGGTGTCGGTGGGAAGTTGACCGTCGGGAGTCAGCGGGCCGGAAGTGAGCACCACAGAGCCTTCGGGCAGTGAGACCGGGGCAGTGCCAAAGTTAGTAACCGAGGTGAACGTGCGTCCCTCAACCGCCGCACGGCGGTACGCCACCACGTCCGCTCCCATATCCACCTGCTCGGCGGTGGTGTCGCGCGTGGCGGTCAGCGACTCCTGACGAATCGCCAACGCCGCATGATACAACGTGTACATCGAATCCGGGTCGGCCTGCTCCACGTCCACCGCGTAATCCTTGAACACAGCGGCTGCGGCAGGTGCGGGTCGGCGGCCGGCGTCACGCCATCGGCGCGAACCGCAGGGGAGAAGCCGAAGGAAGCGCCCGTGCCGAACTGGCCGGCGGCGCACAGCGGCACATGGTTCTCGCCGGTGCCATCGTCGGCCGGAGCCGGACGGCTGAAATCGGCCAGAGCGGGCTCGTCGGAAGCGGTCCAAGGCAGAGGCACGCGGCAACCGTCACGGCCCTTATCCATCGTGGCCTGAGCGGTGTGGAAAGCGGTCGGATCCTCCAGTCGATCCCACGGAATATCGGCCACCTCAAACAGACCCAGCTCCTCGCCTGATAAATATAGGCGGCGCCGGGCAGACCAAGCTCCATCAGCGCGGCGGCACGGGCACGGCGGGTGCCGAGCTCGCGGTCTTCGGGATATGTGGTGCCGTTGCGCAGCAGCCAGTCGTGCGGCAGCTGGTGGTAGGGCGCGCCCTTGACCTGCGGCAGACCGTAGCGGGAGGGGCTGCGCGGCACGTCGTGATTGTTCATGACCCACGTGGTGGTGGAGCCGCCGGTTTCGGCCGCCGCCTTAAGACCCGCGGCGATGGCCTTGCGGAACTCGTCGGCATACCAGTTGGCCTGCGCGAAGTCGAAGTTGAAGGACTGGCCCAGCTCGTCCATCGAAGCGTACAGGTGCTGGTGCTCAGGCACCACCCACGCCTCGGCCACGGCAAAGCGCGGCGGGTTGTATTCGTTGAACACCTTGCGCCACTCGCGGTAGATGTCGTGCACCTCACGACGGTCGAACAGCGGGTGGCTGAAGTCATGATTCAGCACGCCGACCACGCTGTATTCGCGGCCGAGCTCTTCCAACGGCTTGGATTCGAGATCCTTGGCCAGGCCGTGCGCCACGTCGATGCGGAAGCCGTCGGTGCCGTGGTCGGACCAGAAACGTAGGGTCTTCTTGAACTCCTCGTGGATGTCCGGATTCTTCCAGTTGACGTCCGGCTGCGCCTTATCGAACAGGTGCAGATACCACTGGCCGTCGGCCACGCGCGCCCAGGCCGGGCCGCCGAAGAAGGATTGCCAGTCGTTGGGCGGCAGTTCGCCGTGCTCGCCGCGGCGTCGCGGAAGATGTAGCGGTCGCGCGCCGGGGAGCCGGGCTCGGCGGCGAGGGCCTCTTGGAAGAACACGTGCTTGTCGGCGGTGTGGTTGGGCACGATGTCCACGATCACTTTGATGCCGGCCTCGTGCGCGGCCTCGGCCATCGCGTCGAAGTCGTCCATGGTGCCTAGGCGCGGGTCGACGTTGCGGTAGTCGATCACGTCGTAGCCGCCGTCCGCCAGATCCGAGGGGTAGAACGGGGAGAGCCAGATCGCGTCGACGCCGAGGTTCTTCAGGTAATCCATCTTCTCGGTGACGCCGGCGATGTCGCCGAGTCCGTCGCCGTTGACGTCCTTGAAGCTGCGCGGGTAGATCTGGTAGACGACGGCCTGCTTCCACCAGTCGTCATTGAGGTTGTTGGCGGTCATGCCGATTCCTTCCTGTTCCGGGTGCGTTGTGGTTGGGTTGTTCCGGTTGTGCTCGAACTGCTGTGTGAAGGCCCAACCGTTGTATTGATGATGACAACGATATCATGTGAATTACGCATGCAAAAGTCGATTTATCGGCGTTTTGCGGTGGTAACGTAGTCACGCCTGCGCGGACGCTGCTGTTGCGGCAGGCGGCGCGGTGGTTTCGCGCAGTATCAGCGGAGTGTCCGGCCGTACGAATGCCGGTTCGATTGACTTGCCCGCAATGGCATCCAATACCATGTGCCCGGCGGCCACGCCCATTGCGAACGGGTCCTGATGCAGTGTGGTCAGTCCCACGGCGGCGGACAGGGTGGAATCGTCGAAGCCGATGATGGAGATGTCCTGAGGTACCCGCCGCCCGTATTGACGCAGGCGATACAGCACGGGTGCGGCCATTTCATCATCCTCAAAACAGAAGGCGGTGATGCTGGGGGAGGCGTTCAGTACGGCGTTCAATGCCGCGTTGCTTTCGCCAAGACCGCGTTGAATGCTCAGGGGCGTTAGCTCGATCCCCGGATGGGCGGCAGCGGCATCAATGACGCCCTGCAAACGAGCCTCGGCACTGTAGCGCATGTTGGTTTCGGTCGGGGCGCTGCCGACGAACGCGATATGCCGGTGGCCGAGTGCAATCAGGTGCTCGATGGCCGAACGTGTGGCGGCGTAATCGTCAATGCTCACGCCTGCGTCGAACCCATCGGTGGAGGGAATGTTGATGCCGACAATCGGCACGTGCATATGCTTCAGTCGCTCCACTTCAGCCGGCTCAATGTCGAAGGAGCTGACAATCACCGCATCCGCATTGCGTCGCACGGGCAAATCCGCAAAGAAGTCATGGCGCTCGGCGGCGTTGCGCATGGGGTAGGGCACAGTGTCGTAGCCGGAGGGGCGCAGCGCCGAGTCAAGGCCGGCGAAGATGTTTGCATTGAACCAGGTGGTGATGGTCTCGCTGGCCAGCAGCGCAATGCGGAACGACTGGCCGGACTTCAGTGCGGCGGCCGAGCGAGAGACGGAGTAGTCGAGCTTTTCGGCCGCGGTCATCACTCGGTCTCGAGTCTCTGGAAGCACTAGATCCGGCTTGGCGAAGGTTCGGGACACCGTGGATACGGAAACGCCGGCCTCGCGGGCCACCGCTTGAATGCTTGCCTTGGTCATAGCCGTCGCTCCTTCGCCGTCGCGAACAATCATTGTCATGACAACGATAACATGCCCATAACAAGTCATCGTCTTCGGCTATCTCGATTACGAGGGGCTGATTTAGACCAATTTCCCATTGCCGGAATCGATCACCGCTTCTCTCGGCGCATCACGGCGGCTAGGGACTGCACGCGTGGCAGGTCGAAGACTCGTCGGTATGTACCACGTGGCCTGAGCTGTCCGCCAGCGGCACGCGCCAGTTCGAATACTCTCTGGAAGTGCCCGGCTGATTCTGGGAGCGGCATTCGCCCACGCCGTCCACCAGCGCTGCCTGCAGCAGCAGCGACGGCGTATCGGTGAGCATGGCGTGCATCGCTTCCACGATTTCCTGCACATGGCCTTCCACATCATCCGCCACGGTCTGCGAGATATAGCCGTTCTCCACCAGACGGTTCATCATGGCCGTGCGCTCGGCCATCGCCGAGGCGGCGAATGCCTCCACCGGCTCGCTCAGGAGATGCAGCTCCTCGCGCAGCTTGACGTGTGCGAAGTTCAGGTAGCCGGCGGTGGGTGGCAGATCGTGCGTGGTCACCGAGGCCAATGCCTGTTTGCGATAGTCCTTGGGTGCGCGGTACGGGTCGCCGGCGTTCGGCGAATCGTCCACGCGGTTGAACCATTCCACGTCAGTGCCGAGCACGCCGTGATCGGCCAGAATGCGGCGCACGTAATCCGGTACGGTGCCAGATCCTCGCCAACCACCATGCCTCCGGCGCGCGTGGCCTCGATGGCCAGTACTCCCAACATCGCCTCGTGGTTGTACGTCACGTATGCGCCGTTGCGGGCACCGAGCCCCTGCGGAATCCACCACAGGCGGAACAAGCCCAGCACATGGTCGATGCGCACCGCGCCCGCGTGCTCGTACATCGAATGCACCATCTCGCGGTACACCTGGTAGCCGGTGGCCTCCAGGTAGCGCGGGTTGAACGGTGGCTGGCCCCAATCCTGGCCCTGCTGGTTATAGAAGTCCGGCGGGCAGCCGACCGTGACGCCACCTGAGGCGAAGCGTTCCGGATTGGCCCAGGCATCCGCGCCGAGCCCGTGCACGCCCACGGCCATGTCCTGCATCAGCCCCAGCGTCATGCCGTGGTCCAGCGCCTCCTGCTGCGCGGCGTTCACCTGCTCGGCAGCGATCCACTGCAGCCAGCGGTTGAACTCGAACAGGTCGTGGTGCTCCTCGACGAGCTGGCGCACGGCCGGGTCGTCGATGGTCTTCTCGAAGAACCAACGGTTCTCGCCCCACGGCGCGCCCCATACCTCGAAGCACAGGCACCATGTGGCGAAGGAATCGAGGTCCGGGCCGGCGGTGGTCTTGAAATGCTCGAATTCGAGCTCGCGCTTGTTGTTGCGGCCCGCTTCGAAGATCAGGCGCAGCGCCGGGCGCTTGGCCTCCCACGCCGCGTTGATGTCCATCGGGGTCGATTCGTCGTTGCGCGCGGCCACCGAATCATGCAGCGCATCCACCTGCGCGCGCCCGTCGGCCGGCAGTGTGGCATATTCGGGGATATCCTGCGGCCGGATGTACGTCACGTTGAGGAATCGGCGCGATTCCGGTAGATACGGCGATGGCTCAAGCGGCGGAATCGGCGCGCCGGCGTGAATCGGATTGATGAGCATGAAGTCGGCCTTGGACTTCTCGGCGGCATCTGCCAAAAGACGCTTCAGATCGCCGTAATCGCCGATGCCCCACGATTCGCGGGACCGCACGGAATACATCTGCGTCATCCAGCCCCACCGCTGGTGCTCGGCGACCGCCTCCGGCACGGGAATGCGCGCGGGGGCGGCGATGATGGCCGCCTTGCCCTCGCGCCCGTCAACCGTGACGGTCAGCGTGTGGTAACCCATCGGCAGGTCGGGTGCGATGGTCAAGTCCGGCTTGCCGGAATTGAGGTTCGGCAGCAGGGCAAAGTGGCCAAACGCGGTGCCGTCCTCCAGTTCGATGGAGGCGGTGATGTCCGCGTCCGACGAGCAGTTCAGGGTGATGCCGGTCGGTTTGCCGGTGGTGGCGACGATGGTGGAGGGGAGCAAACGTTTGCTGTTTTCCACCTCAAGTTGGGTCATGGAGCGTACGATGGCCTCGTCGCTGGATGCGTCCACGTCGAGGGCCTTGAGTACGGCGACCAAGGCCGCGTCGCTGATTTCGGTGTAGGTGCCGAGCTGGTCGATGAATGAGGTGGCAAGTCCGCAGGCTTTGGCGAGCTTGATGAGCGGGCGGGCGAGTCGTTCCGTGCTTTCCGCGCGCTGCGGGGCACCGGAAGCGGCGTTGTTGGTGGTGTCTGCGATGGTGCCGGTGCTGGTTGCTGCGTCGTTGCCGTATGCGTCGGTCATGATGACTCCTTGCTTGCAAATCGGGTACTGCTAGTCGTTTGCATTGCTGTTCGAGGGCCGCTCTGCGTTGAGGTTCCGGCAACCTGACAGACCAATGTTCGAGCTGTTCTGCCTCTACCATAACTCATATTGACAACGATTGCAATACATTCGGTGAGTTGGACGAGGCTAGAGGTGTTGGTGTTTGTCGTGATGGCCCGTTGACTATCCCCAGTCGACTTTGCCGACAGCCTCGCCGGCGGAGGTGAGGTCGAACGGGTTTAACCAAACACGACGAACGATTGCGGGGAGAGCGTCAGCTGCCCGCCGCTCACGGCCGGTTCACCAAGACTGAGCAGCACGTCGGCGTCGGAAGAGAGCTCGTCCGGCAGGTATTCCGTGAGGATGAGGCGATTGAGGCACCTGAATCGGCGTTGAAATAACTGGAATCGCTTCGTGCTCCATAGGCGTGTCGGTATTGCGCAGCAACAGGTTGTAGCCGTTCGGGTGACCGTCCCGGCGCCAGTCGAGGTAGAGGTCCATGTCGAAGCCGGCCTGCATCGATTCGTTCGGATGGCCTGGACGCCATCGGCGGACCGACCTGGGTGGATTCCGATAAGGCGGCCGTATGGGTGACCAACTGGGACACCGAGCGCAACGGCTCCTCGCTCACCACCCGTGACGGCACCAGCTACCTGCTCGCCAACGCCTTCATGCTCGCCTACGATTACGGCCAGCCGCACATCTTCTCCGGCTACTACTACGCCGCGTCGACGACGCGCTCCCGGCGCCACCCGCACCTCCGTGCCGGACATGACCTGTCCGACCGACGGCATCGAAACCGCCGGCACCTGGCACTGCGCGCAACGCTGGACCGCCATCCGCGGCATGATCGGCTTCCGCAACGCCGTGGCCGGCACCTTCACCGCCACCGTGGCCAAGGGCTCGGCCGTCGCCCTATACGCCGGCGCGACGCCCGCAAACTGGGCCGCACCCGGAAATACGATCCGTCCGATCCCGCCTGGTTCACCGGCGAAACACCGCATAAGGCGATGACACCGCCGCCAAGTCCGCCGATTCCGCAGCGTCCGCCAAGTCAGGCGACGCCAAGTCCGGAAAGGCAACGTCCGATGCCATCCGCCGCGCCGCAACGCTCGCCGCCATCCTCCTGCCCGTCATCGTCGGCGTCACGTTCATGGCGATAGCTCGCAGGAACGGCAAAGCCCAGTCCGACAACAGCGGCCCGAATAACGACTGATTCGGCCCCGCTCAGCCGCGCACCCGCGGCGCGGCGGTGGAGTCGCGTACCAGCAGTTGCACGGGGAAGATCTCGTGCGGCTGGTCCAGGGTGCGCCCCTCGATAAGGTCCAGGGCCTTGCGCGCGGCGGCGACGGCCATGTCGTACGGCTTCTGGCGCACGGTGGTCAGCCCCACCTCGCCCGAGAACGTGCTGTTGTCGAATCCGGTGACGGACAGGTCGGTCGGAATCGCCATGCCGCATTGGCGCAGGCGGAAGAACAGCGGAATCGCCAGCGAATCCTGATGGAAGCACAGGGCAGTCGGGGCGTCGTCGCGCGCGAGCAGCGCGGTGAGGGCGGCGTCGACCGGATCGTCGCCGGCCTGCATGTCCATCGTCTGGCCGGTCACGCCGTCCAGTTCGCTGCACGCCTCCAGGAATCCGGTGACGCGGTTGTGCGAGCTGAAGCCCATCGTGGCATCGAACGTCTCGTACAAATACAACAGGTTGCGGTGGCCGAGCGTGGTCAGATGGCGCACGATCAGCCGGATGCCGGCCTTGTCGTCGATGCCCACGGAGGCGGTGAACCCCTGCGAGGCCGTGTTGATGCCGATGAGCGGGATCCGCGTGGTGTTGAGTCGCCTGATTTCGGCCGGGGTGATGGCGAACGACGAGACGATGACCGCGTCCGCGTTGCCGCGCACCGGCAGTTCGTCGAAGAACTCCTCGCGCGCGCCCGCGTCGCCGATCGGTTGGATGACCAGATCGTAGCCGGCCGATCGCAGCACTTCGTTGAGGCCTTCGATGATGCGCGAGGTGAACCAGTCGAGCTTGCTGCTGCCCACCAGCAGCGCCACGCGGTGGGAGCGGCCCGATTTGAGGATGCCGGCCATGCGGGATACCGAGAAGTCGAGTTGTTGGGCGGCCTCCATCACCTTGGCGCGCGTTTTGGCGGAGACCATGTCAGGGCGAGAGAACGCGCGGGAGACCGTGGCGGTGGAGACGCTGCTTGCCTGGCGACGTCCTCGATGCTGGCTTTCATGGCCCCTCCCGGTTTTTCAAAGTTGACGGTGTGACAAACTTCTCTTCATTGTAAATCAGTGCAGTACGTTTTACGACAGTCATAGTGCAATGGGTTGCGATATTGCGACACGCCGAAAATATAGACCAATATGGTCTCAATAGCTTTGGAATGTAACAGGTTGCAAATGTAACGGTTTGCATGGCTGAGAAAGCCGGGTTGCCGAACTAGTTCGACACCCGTATACTGAACCGTGTTCACTTAGAGCTTGCGCGGAAGTAAGGGAGATAATGAAGATCAAGAAATCTCTCGCCGCGCTGACTGCAACCGTGAGCATTATGGCACTTGCAACCGGTTGCAGTTCGAGCGGTTCGTCAGGCGTCGTCGACACCCAGGCCGACAAGGGCCTGGCCGTCATGGGCGACACCATCACCTACGACCCCAACCACTTGGTCAACGACGGCCAGCCCATCGAACTGGGCTACTGGTCCTGGGGCGACGAAAGCACTGACCCGGTGATCTCCATGCTCCACGAGTACGAGAAGATCCACCCGAACGTCACCTTCAAGATCTCGCAGGTGGCTTGGAGCGACTACTGGGTCAAGACCCCGCTCTCGCTCAAGGGCAACAAGAACGCCCCCGTGCTGTTCAACGTCCACAACTCCGAGGATGCCCTGCTCCGCCCGCACGCCGTCCGCCTCGACGGCGCCAGCGACTGGCGCATCTTCCACCAGGTGGTGCTGCCGATGAGCCGCAATTCCATCGCCGCGCTCGCCATCTTCACCTTCCTGTGGAACTGGGAGGACTACCTCTGGCCGTTCCTCATGATCACCGATGACGACAAGCAGCTGTTGTCGGTGGGCCTCAAGATGTTCTCCGGCCAGTACGGCACCGATTACGGCGGACTGTTCGCCGCCACCTCCGTGACCATCATCCCGGTGGTCATCGTCTACCTGGTGTTCCAGAAGCAGTTCATCGCCGGCATCGCCACCGGCTCTGGCAAGTAAACCCGGCCGGTTTCGGCCGAATCCGAACCGCGCCGCAGTCTCCCACCAGTCCCGGGGAGCCGCGGCCGCATCACTCGTATCATCGTGAATAACCGTACAGAAGGGGTAACCATGGCACAGTCACCACAACTCAAGCAGTCGTCTCCGACCTCGCCCGATCCGCAGGACTTCCGCCTCGACGCCACGCCGGCCATGCGCGCCGACAATGTGGTGTCCGGCGAGCACTGGCGCATCGGACTCATCACCGATTCGCTCGTGCGATTCGAATGGTCCGATTCCGGCGTATTCGAGAACCGCCCGACCCAGACCGTCCTGAACCGCGATTTCGGTAGCCCAGTCGAACGCCGCGTCACCGAGCGTGACGGCCGCGTCATCATCGACACCGCGGCCCTGACCATCGTCTACGACCAGCAGCCGTTCAGCAAGGAAGGCCTGAGCGTGGTCGTCAAAGGCGTGGCCGACACCCAGTTCAACACCTGGCATTACGGCGACGCCCAGCGCGGCAACCTCAAAGGCACCGCCCGCACGCTGGACGAGGCGGACGGCGCCATCGAGCTTGACAACGGCGTGATCTCGCGCGATGGCTGGGCCGTCATCGACGATTCCGCCGCCAACATCATCATCGAAACCGACACGGTGAACGGCAAGGCGAACCCGTTCGGCACCTGGGTATCCCCGCGCGCCACCGCCGAAACGGACTTGTACTTCTTCGGCTATGGCCACCGCTACATCGAGGCCGTACGCGACTTCTATCGCCTGACCGGCCCCACGCCGCTCCTGCCGCGCTTCGCCATGGGCAACTGGTGGAGCCGCTACTACCGGTACACGCAGGACGGCTATCTGGCCCTGATGGACCGCTTCAAGCGCGAGGGCATCCCGTTCACCACCTCCGTGATCGACATGGACTGGCATCGCGTGGACGACGTGGACCCGAAGTACGGTTCCGGCTGGACCGGCTACTCGTGGAATCGCGAACTGTTCCCCGACCCGCCGGCCTTCCTCGCCGACCTGCACCGGCGCGGCCTGCGCACCACACTGAACGTCCACCCGCGCGACGGCGTGCGCGCGTTCGAGGACGCCTACCCCGAAGTCGCCAAGCGCGTCGGCATCGACCCGGCCACCGAGGAGAACGTGGAATTCGACCTCACCAACCCGGACTTCGTGGACGCCTATTTCGACATGCACCACCGCATGGAGGCCGAGGTGTCGACTTCTGGTGGCTGGACTGGCAGCAGGGCGGCGTGACCCGCCAGAAGGGTCTCGACCCGCTGTGGATGCTCAACCACATGCACTACCTCGACTCAGGGCGCGGTGGCAACTGGCCGCTCACCTTCTCCCGGTACGCCGGCCCCGGCTCCCACCGCTACCCGGTCGGCTTCTCCGGAGACACGATCGTGACCTGGGAATCGCTCGCCTTCCAGCCGCAGTTCACCGCCACCGCTTCCAACATCGGGTATGCTGGTGGAGCCACGACATCGGCGGCCACATGTTCGGCTACCGCAACGAAGAGCTGGAGGCCCGCTGGTACCAGCTCGGCGCGTTCAGCCCGATCAACCGACTGCATTCGTCCAACTCGCCGTTCTCCGGCAAGGAGCCGTGGAACTTCAACCGTGACGTGAGCGCCGCGATGGTGGACGCGCTGCGTCTGCGCCACGCGATGATGCCGTACTTGTACACCATGAACTACCGTGCCGCCGAAGCCGGCCGTCCGCTGGTCGAGCCGATGTACTGGCAGAACCCGGATACGCCGGACGCCTACGAGGTGCCGGATGAGTTCCGCTTCGGCACCGAGCTCGTGGTCGCGCCGATCGTCTCCCCGGACGATGCCGCCGCCTGCCGCGGCCGCGCCGACGCTGGCTGCCGCAGGGGGAGGTGGTTCG
>ENA-OQDE01000509-OQDE01000509.1-human-gut-metagenome-genome-assembly--contig:-NODE-509-length-22655-cov-6.855824_pt1 | contig 22655 bp, 24 predicted proteins | sample MGYA00242768_ERZ504595 | MGnify/ENA primary metagenome ERZ504595 (study PRJEB26092, sample SAMD00036307) | human gut metagenome | host: Homo sapiens | study: EMG produced TPA metagenomics assembly of... | reverse complement strand
CAAGGCTCGTGTCTCCGTCGAGGCCGGCGTTGCCATGCCGTGGTACAAGTACCTCGCTCCTACGGCAAGCCCGTCTCCATCGAGCAGTTCGGCCTGCAGGGCGACGGCGCTCAGAACATGATCGACCTCGGCATCACCGCCGAGCACGTGGTGGAAGCCGCCAAGGCCTCCATCGCCGAAGTCGAAGCCGCCAAGTGAGTCTCCTAGCCTCCCTCTGACGAGGGAGGCTTGTACTCAAGACTCCACCTGATCGGCCTCTCGTTAGAGGGGGTCACTTAAAGATTTGTTCCAATACGGAATATAAGGAGAAAAATAAATGACTGAAGCAACTCAGCGTACGTCTGACAACGGCGTTTCCATCTGGCTGGACGACCTGTCCCGCTCCCGCATCGAGTCCGGCTCCCTGCAGGACCTCATCGCCAACAAGAACGTCGTCGGCGTTACCACCAACCCGTCCATCTTCCAGAAGGCCCTGAGTCAGGTCGGCCCGTACGACGCTCAGCTCAAGGAGCTCGGCAAGGTTGACGTTGAGACCGCTGTCCGCGAGCTCACCACCACCGACGTGCGCAACGCCACCGACATCTTCCGCGAGATCGCTGAGGCTACCGACTTCGTCGACGGCCGCGTCTCCATCGAGGTCGACCCGCGTCTGGCCCACGACACCGAGAACACCGCCAAGCAGGCTGTGGAACTCTGGGAGAAGGTCAACCGTCCGAACGCCATGATCAAGATTCCGGCAACCCTCGAAGGCCTGCCGGCCATCACCGCCCACCCTGGCCAAGGGTATCTCCGTCAACGTCACCCTGATCTTCTCGCTCGAGCGCTACGAGCAGGTCATCGACGCTTACATCGAGGCATCGCTCAGGCTGCCGCCAACGGCCACGACCTGAAGCACATCGGCTCCGTCGCTTCCTTCTTCGTGTCCCGCGTGGACAGCGCTGTCGACAAGCTGCTGGAAGCCAACGGCTCCGACGAGGCCAAGGCTCTGGAGGGCAAGGCCGCTGTGGCCAACGCTCGCCTGGCTTACGAACTCTTCGAGAAGAAGTTCGCCGAGGATCCGCGTTGGGCCGACCTGGCTGCCAAGGGCGCCAAGGTTCAGCGTCCGCTGTGGGCTTCCACCGGCACCAAGAACGCCGCCTACTCCGACTGCAAGTACGTTGACGAGCTCGTTGCCAAGCACATCGTCAACACCATGCCGGAGAAGACCCTGAACGCTCTGGCCGACCACGGCAACGGCGCTCCGTCCATCGAGGGCACCTACGAAGAGTCCCACGCCATCATCAACAAGCTGGCTGAGCTCGGCATCAACCTCAAGGACGTCACCGACAAGCTGGAGGCCGACGGTGTCGCTGCCTTCATCAAGTCCTGGGATTCCGTGCTGGCTGACGTCCAGTCCGGCATCGACCGCGTGAACGCCTGAGATTTGACGACTGATGCGTGTTTAGCGCACTAGTTGATTAGATCACAGAAGCCCCGACCCCAACCGGTCGGGGCTTCTTTCGTTTGTTGCTACAGTGGTACGAGCATATGAGAGAAAGGCCGAACCGTAATGAACAAACTTGTCGCACGCCAGCGGTTGGTGATGACCTTCACCTTCTTTTCGATGTTCTTCGGAGCGGGCAATCTGATTTTTCCGCCGTTCGTCGGCGCTCAGGCCGGTTCCGCGACCATACCGGCGGCCATCGGTTTCATCGTCTCCGCAGTCGGCCTGCCGATTCTCGGCGTGCTGGCGGTCACCTTCGCCGGCGGTTTCGACAAACTCGCCAGCCGGGTCTCCCCCAAATTCGCCTTGTTCCTCGGCGTGGCGATCATGCTCACCATCGGCCCGTGCTTTGCGATTCCACGTACGGCGACCACCTCATTCGAAATGATGGTGGCTCCTTTCGTACCGTCCTCCTATGGCTGGCTGGCCCAACTCATCTACTCGCTCGTGTTCTTCACACTGGCGTTCCTGTTCGCCCAGCATCCCGAGAAACTCTCCAAAGTGCTCGGCCGATTCATGGGGCCGTTGCTGCTGGTGCTCATTGCTGTCCTGTTCATCGCCTGCCTGATCCACGGCATCGGCATCCCGGCCAACCCGATGGGCGACTACTCCACAAACCAGATCGCACGCGGCTTCCTCGACGGCTACCAGACCATGGACCTGCTCGCCGCGCTCTACTTCGGCATCGTGATCTCCGCGAATATCCGCGCCCAACAAGTCGATGACGAATCGCAAGTGCAGAAGGAGACCGCGTATGCCGGGCTCGGCACCGGCGTACTGCTGATCGTGATCTACGGCGCGCTAAGCTACGTGGGCGTGGTGTCCGGAGCCATCGCCACCATCGACCCCACCAAAGACACGGGCGCGACCGTGCTCACCAACCTCACCTCATCCCTGTTCGGCACGTTCGGTACCGCGTTCCTTGGCATCGTGTTCGTCATCGCCTGCCTCAACGTATGCACCGGACTGATCGGCACCTGCGCCACCTACTTCCATACTCGGTTCCGGACCGTCGCCGGCCGAACGTTGAGCTACCGCACCTGGCAGGTCATCTTCACCGTGTTCAGTTTCATCGTGTCCAATGCCGGGCTGAGCGCGATCATCAAGGTTTCCGTGCCGGTGTTGTCCGCACTGTATCCGATCGCCATCGTGCTGGTACTGCTGACGCTGACCCACAAGTCGCTCGGCGCGCGATTCCCGCGCGTCTATTTCTGGACCGTGCTGCTGGTGGGCATCGCATCCTTCGCCACCTGCATCTCCAGTTTGGTCGCCGTCTTCGGCGGTTCCATCGGCTGGCTGGACGCGGCGCTGGCTATGCTGCCTTTGCAGCAATACCAGCTCGGCTGGGTGGTCCCGGCTATCCTCGGTGTTGCCATTGGTATCGCCGATGCTCCGCGACGGTAGTTTTCCCGGTCTGTGCCGGAGTCTGGCGGTCGGTCGGTGATGGCGGCTGCCGCAGTATCCCTCCTATAAAGCGGCATACAGAATTCCTGTATGCGCTGGTCTCCGCCCATCTGCCATAGTTATACTGGCATCATCGACGACGGCGATAACAGCATAAGGTGGGGCGAGTCATGGACACCAGTGATAGACAGGTAGCGGAAACCGGCCGGAATCGCGAGCTTGGGCTGATTCCGGCCATGGTGATGGCGGTTGTTGCGACGCTCAGTGGTGCCGGTGTATCGTTCGCGCCATTATATGAGCGCATTTGGGGCGGCATGATGTTGCATCCGAATTGTCCGGCGATTGGCAGAATGACCTACTATCTCTCGGGCCAAGCAACTGACGATTATGGAGCCTGCGTCACCTCACCACTGTGGTTTATGACGGTGACTGCGCTGAGTGTTGTCGCGATTCTCTGTCTGACTGTTGCGGGAGTACAGGGCTTTTCGCGCCATCGGCTCTGTTCGGTGTTTAGTGTTCTTATTGCGGCAGTGGCTGTTGCGATCATATTGGTGTTGAGTGCGAATACCAAGATTGTAACGTTGTGGGCGATGTATGCGGTGACGTGGCTGGTGCACGCCATAGTCACCTCATATCTGAGCAACGGTTGGATACGAATCGCGCGACTGTTGTTCGTATGGCAGATTGGCGTGATGCGGTATTCGTCACCGAATATTCAGTATCCGACGAGGTCAACTTCAGCGGCGGCGCAACCATCGCTTGCGGACTTGGACTTGCGGCATATGCGCTGGTGCAATACGCCTCTCTTACCATCGACTCGCAAAACAACAGTAATCGAATCACGCCAGAACGCAGTGGTATACGGGCTACCTCCTTGCACGACCTGTTCCACACCATCAGCATCAACGCATCCGCCATACGCAATTGCTCTGTTCCCGTTGCCCTGTTCTGGTCAGGTATCACGTTCTTTACCTACAGCTACAACACTGGTAGACACACCGATTTCTGCCCAGCGCTATCGGCAACTGACAATGCAGGTCTTGTCGCTTATTGCATCGGCCATGAAGCTTTGGGACTGCTGACCGTCGTGTTGTGCGTGCTGCCATTGTTCTCCCTGCTTTCGGCGATTACGGCCATCACGTTGGCTGCACGCAACGCAAATAACGGCGGTAACGCTGCCAATGCCGATGGCTCTCGAAATTCAGCCGCCGTGTGCTATCTGCTCCTGGCAACCGCACTGTCCGCCACGGCCTTCGTCATCGCCTTCACCTTGGCATAGCGCGGACCACCATGCCGCAGTTCGCGCGATCGCTGGGATACAGCGCTTCCTGCGCACGACGCGACACCACCGGCATAAGATCTCCTTTATATCACGAAACAATCGAGCGTGTTCGTTTGCGCCAAGGATCAGCTCTGCCAGTAGTAGCTGAAGAAGTCGGAGATCTCCCCCATGGTTTCGCGCAGCATGCCCATGCGCGGCAGGTACACCACGCGGAAGTGGTCGGGGCGATGCCAGTTGAACGCGCCGCCGTGGCTGATGAGGATGTGCTTGTCATGCAGCAGGTCGAGCGCGAACTGCTCGTCCGAGTGGATGTTGAAGCGTTTGACGTCGATCTTCGGGAAGATGTAGAACGCGCCTTCGGCTTGACGGCGGTGATGCCGGGGATCTGGTTGAGCATGTCGTAGACGAGGTCGCGCTGGTCGTGCACGCGGCCGCCCGGCACGATGTAGTCGTTGACGCTCTGGTGGCCGCCGAGCGCGGTCTGCACCACGGACTGGGCGGGCACGTTCGAACACATGCGCATGTTGGCGAGCATGTTGAGGCCCTCGATGTAGTCCTTGGCAATGCGCTTGTTGCCGGACAGGATCATCCAGCCGATGCGGTAGCCGGCGATCATGTGCGATTTCGACAGGCCGGAGAAGGTCACGCAGAACAGGTCCGGGGCCATCGAGGCGATGGAGATGTGCTGCAGGCCGTCCATGACGAGGCGATCGTAGATTTCGTCGGAGAAGATGATGAGCTGGTGTTCGCGCGCGATGTCGACGATCTGCTGGAGCACTTCCTTTGGGTAAAGTGCGCCGGTGGGGTTGTTCGGGTTGATGATGACAATCGCCTTGGTGTTGCTGGTGATCTTGGAGCGGATGTCGTCGATGTCCGGATACCATTCGGACTGTTCGTCGCACAGGTAGTGCACGGCGGTGCCGCCGGCCAGGTTCACGCAGGCGGTCCACAGCGGGTAGTCCGGGGATGGCACGAGCACTTCGTCGCCGGTGTCGAGTAGCGCGGACATGGACAGGTTGATGAGCTCGCTGACGCCGTTGCCGGTGTAGATGTCGTCGATGGTGACGTTCGGGATGTTCTTCAGCTGCGCGTACTGCATGATGGCCTTGCGCGCGGAGAACAGGCCCTTGGACGGCGAGTAGCCTTCGGTGTCGGTGAGCTGGTGGGCCATGTCGTAGACGACTTCGTCCGGCGTGCGGAAGCCGAAGGGTGCCGGGTTGCCGATGTTCAATTTCAGGATGTGGGTGCCGTTGGCCTCCATGCGCATCGCCTCGTCGGCGACCGGGCCGCGCACGTCGTAGAGCACGTTGTCGAGCTTGTGCGATTTGCCGAAGGTGCGGCGGCGGCCCACGGGAATCTCGCTGTCCGTCTGGGGCTTGGCGGCACCCATGGCAAGCGGTGTGGCGGCGTGTTCGCCGTCCGTGACGCTGTTGGATGCGTCCGAGTTCAATTGCGTGGTGGATTCCTCGCCGCGCAGCCAATTCGTGTCGACGTCCAGTTCGCTGGCCAGGAATTCGAGCACGTCCTCGCGGGGCATGGTCTTGCCGGCCACATATTGGCTGATGTGGCTCTTGCCCATCTTTACGCCACGATGTTCGGCGGCGTGCACCAAATCGACCTGCTTCAGTCCCCTGCTGTTCATCGCATTGCGCAGACGTTCCGCAAACACCGATACGCTCATATCCTTATGCCTCCAACCGGGAGTTCAATTTATCTTTTGAACAACGGTTCAAAGCATACCCCCGGTTCAACACAAGTTCAATTTTGGCGTGTTCTCGAGTCTCGACCGGTTCAACCCAACTGCGCTTCAATCCATTGGGCGACGCCGTCCTCGTTGTTGGACGGGCAGATCTCGTCGGCGACGGACAACACCTTGGGGTTCGCGTTGGCCACGGCCACGCCCCGGCCGGATTCGCTCATCATGTTGATATCGATGAGGTCGTCGCCGAAGGCGGCTGTCTGTTCAAGCGGCACGTCCAGTCGCTCGCACAGCAGGTGCAGCGCGTGCTCCTTGTTGGCCTGCGGGTTCATGAGCATCCACATCACGCCTTCGCTGATGGAGATGTCGAAGTCCGGCGGAATCAGCGCACGCAGCTCGTTCCACTGTTCAGGTTCGGGGAAGATGGTGATTTTGTCCGCCACGCCTTCGGGCACGTCGTGGAAGTTCGTGTATTGGAAGGCCTGAGTTTTCCAATACACGCGCACATCGAAGTTGGTGTAGCGCACGTCGTTCATCACGATGCCGAGCTTCAGGCCGGGCATGCGATCGAGCAGGAACAGACAGACTTCGCAGGCACGCCGTGAGGAGAAGCCAATCTTGATCAAATGGTTCTCATCGGCCGGCGTGGCACCTGAGGTGAGCAGGTCGAAGTCGGAGTGGGCCGGGTCGAAATCGATGAGGGCGCCGTTCAGATAGATTACGGCGTCCACCGGCAGTTTTTCGGCGAACTGGAGACCGGTACTCACCGGCCGCGCGGTGGCGATGGCGAATTGCATTCCGGCATCGTGCGCGCGGTTGATGGTGTCGATGCTGCGCTGGGTGATGAACCGGTCCTCGAATACCTCGCGTCGTGCAGCAACGTGCCGTCGAGGTCGGCGACCAGCAGTCGGGGTTGTTTCGGCGTGATGGCGTCGAGAATCACAGCAGCCCCTCGCAGTGTTCACGCACGAGTTCGGCGGAATGGTGCAGTTTGGCCCGCTCGTCCTCGCTCAGATCGAGTTCGACGATCTCGTTGGCACCATTGGCGCGCAGTTCAGTGGGGACGCCGAGGAACACGTCATGTTCGCCGTATTCGCCGTCCAGCAGGGTGGAGACGGGCACGATGCGGCGTTCGTCCCACAGGATGGTCTGTACGATGCCGGCCACGGTGGAGGCGATGCCGAAGTTGGTGCCGCCCTTGGCCGCGACGATCTCATTGCCACGGGTGCGGGTCTTCTCTTCGATTTCGGTGGTGGACACGGAGGCGAAACGGTCTTGGTTGTCGGCCAGGAAGCGGGCGAATGGCTTGCCGCCGAGCGAGACGGTGGACCATGCGGTGAACTGGGAGTCGCCGTGCTCGCCCATCACGAAGCCGCCCACGTTGCGCGGGTCGAGGCCGGTCTCTTCGCCGATGATGGTCTTGAGACGCGAGGTGTCGAGCGCGGTGCCGGTACCGAGCACCTGGGTGCGAGCAGACCGGAACGTTTCCAGGCATACCAAGCCATCACGTCGACCGGGTTGGAGACCATGACGATCACGCCGTCAAAACCGGAGGCCATGACGTTGTCGACCACTTCGCCCACAAGACCCACGGTGAAGCCGAGTTCGGCCATGCGGTTGGAGTTGGCCGGCGGCTTGCGGCCCACGGTGATGACGACGATGTCCGCATCCTTGCAGTCGGCGTAGTCGCCGGCGCGCACCTTGACGTGGCGGTCCTGGAATTCGCTGCCATCATCGAGGTCGCGGGCCTCCCCCAGGGCCTTGGCGGCGGAACAGTCGATGAGCACAAGCTCATTGCACAGGCCGTGCGTGACGATGCCGAAGGCGGCGGTGGCACCGACCCGGCCGGTGCCGACGATAACGACTTTGTTGCGGTTCATAGTGACCATGGTGATGTCCTTTCGTAATACTCGATAGAACGCATACGACCCATGACCGACGGTAACGGTCATGGTCGCGAGCGACAAGTCTATATGGCGTGCAAGCGATCAGCGAGGTTGAACTTGGTCATCATGTCGAGGCCGATGATCAAGGCCACCCACACCAGAGCGATGATAACGGTCCAACGGTTCAGGTTCTTTTCGGCGACACCGGAAGTACCGGCGTTCTGGGTCAGACCGCCGCCGAACATGTCGGACAAACCGCCGCCCTTGCCCTTGTGCATAAGGATGAGCAGGTCAGCACGAAGCTGAGCAGCACGACGATGACTTGCAGCGTGATCTTAAGAGCGGTCACAGGGTACCTCCGGATTGATTGGACTGTTGACCAGCATAGCGCACACACGGGAAAACCGTGGTATTAGTTCCGTGATTTCGTGGATTTCAGTGCCAGTCGAGCGATTTTGGCGAGTTCCTCAACGTCCAGGGCCGCCCCTCCGATCAGGAAGCCGTCAACGTCGGGCTGGGAAATGAGTTCCGCCGCATTTTTCGAGGTGACCGATCCGCCGTACAGGATACGTACGCTATCGGATACCTTCGTGCCAAAAGTGGTCTTCAAATCGTTGCGGATGGCGTTTGCGGCATCCTGGGCGGATTGCGGAGTGGCCACCATGCCGGTGCCAATGGCCCAGACAGTTCGTAGGCCACGATGAGTTTGGCGGCTTGTTCTTCGTTGAGATCGCGGGTGACGTCTCGTACCTGGCCCACGGCGAAATCGAGTTCAATGCCTTGACGTCGTTCCTCGAAGCTTTCGCCGACGCACAAAATCGGCTGCATGCCGGCGGCGAGCACGGCACGTACCTGATCGACGATATTGGCGTCATCTTCAGGATGGTATTTGCGGCGTTCGGAGTGGCCGACGATGACGTATGAGCAGCCAAGATGGGCGATCATGTCCGCGGACACATCGCCGGTGAAGGCACCTTGGGTGGTCACGGAAACGGATTGTGCGCCGTAGGCGACATGGAGCTTGTCGGCTTCGACCAGCACCTGCACGCTGCGCAATGACGTGAACGAGGGGAAAAGCGCGACTTCGCAGCGTTTAAAGTCGAAGTGAGCGTCACGCAACAGCCATACCAGCTTCTGCACGAAGTAAGTGGCTTCAAGATGGTCGAAATTCATCTTCCAGTTGCCGGCCACCAACGGAATGCGTTTGGACGCCATATGTTTCCCTTCTAAAAAAACGTAGCTCCCCTCAAGGAGGGGAGCTAGAAAATGGATTACTCAAGCACCTTCAGGCCAGGGAGCTCCTTGCCTTCGAGGAACTCGAGGGAAGCGCCACCACCGGTGGAGATGTGGGAGAAGCCGTCCTCCGGGAAGCCGAGGTTGCGCACGGCGGAGGCGGAGTCGCCGCCACCGACGATGGTGAACGCACCGGCTGCGGTGGCGTCGACCAGACCCTGGGCCACGGCCTTGGTGCCGGCGGCGAACTCAGGAACCTCGAACACGCCCATCGGGCCGTTCCACACGACGGTCTTGGAGTCGACGATCTTGTCGTGGAAGAGCTTCTGGGACTCCGGGCCGATGTCCAGACCCATCTTGTCGGCCGGGATGCGTCGGCGGCAACGACTTCCGGAGCAACCGGGGTGTCACCGGCCGGGAAGCCGGCGTTCACGACGACGTCGGTCGGCAGCACGAGCTCAACGCCGTTCTTCTCGGCGGTCTCGATGTAGCCCTTGACCTTCTCAAGCTGGTCCTCTTCAAGCAGGGAGGTGCCGACCTCGTAGCCTTGGCCTTGAGGAAGGTGAACACCATGCCACCGCCGATGACCAGACGGTTGGCCTTGTCGAGCAGGTTCTCGATGACGCCGAGCTTGTCGGAGACCTTGGAACCGCCAAGCACCACGGTGAACGGACGCTCCGGGTTCTCGGTGGCCTTGGACAAGGCCTTGACTTCCTTCTCGACCAGCAGGCCTGCGGCGGCCGGCAGATCGGCGGCAACGTCGTAGTTGGAGCCTGAGCGCGGTGGACCACGCCGAAGCCATCGGAAACGAAGGCCTCGCCGAGGGCGGCGATCTTCTTGGCGTAAGCGGCGCGTTCGTCGGCGTCCTTAGAGGTCTCCTCCGGGTTGAAACGAACGTTCTCAAGCAGCACAACGTCGCCATCGTTCATGGCGGCGACCTTGGCCTGAGCGTCCTCGCCGTAGGTGTCCTTGGCCAGCGGCACGTTGGCGCCGAGCAGCTCGCCGAGGCGGGCGGCAACCGGGGCCAGGCTCAGCTCAGGAACGACCTTGCTTCGGGCGGCCAAGGTGGGCCATGAGGATGACCTTGGCGCCTTCTTCGCGCAGGGTCTTGATGGTCGGCAGAGCAGCCTTGATTCGACCGTCATCGGTGATGGTGGTGCCGTCCAGCGGAACATTGAAATCAGCGCGAACCAGAACGCGCTTGCCCTTGAGATCTCCAAGGTCCTTGAGTGTCTTCATGAATATCCTTTCCTTGACGAATCGCACGTCAAAGTGGCCAATTTTGCCACTTTGCATATTACAGGCATTCCGGAACAAAACACCGCATTCGTCTACTGACTGAATGCGGTGTTTTGTCACATCGTTGTCGCGTTTTGCCGAATAGGCATGGCAAATCGGATTGTCGGGTTACTTGCCTTCGGCTGCGCGAGCCTTCTCCGTCTTCTCGGCAAGTTGAAGCAGTCGGCGAATTCGGCCGGCAATCGCATCCTTGGTGATTTGCGGTTCGGCGATCTTGCCGAGCTCCTCGAGGCTCTTGTCCACGTGATCGATGCGCAGCTGGCCGGCCTGACGGAGGTTGTCCGGAATGTTATCGCCGAGTACTTCGAAAGCATGCTGCACTTTTTCGCTGGCTTCGGCGGCGGCCTTGGCGGAACGGCGCATATTGGCGTCATCGAAGTTGGCCAGACGGTTGGCCTTGCCGCGGGCCTCGCCATCGGAACGCTTGCCGGTCCATTCGCGGGCCGAACGGGTGCGCCCATGAGCTTGAGCATGCGTTCGATGGCGTCGGGATCCTTGAGTGTCACGCGCTCGGAGCTACGCAGCGTGCGATGCTTGGCCTGGATGCCTAGACGACGGGCCACGCCACACAGGGCCATGGCGGCCTCTTCCGTGGGGCAAGCGATTTCCAGGAAGCTGGCCTTACCGGGATCGGACAGGAAGCCACGGGCCATGAAGGCGCCGCGCCATGCCGCTTTGATTTGGGCGATGGATCCGTTGACCACTTCAGACGGCAGTCCACGGACTGCTGCTTGCGGCGGTCGACCAGTCCGGTCTGCAAAGCCAAGGCCACTACGTTGCGGGTGACGAGCACCACGTAGGTCTCGACAGGGCCGTTCGGGGTCTGACGTGTGAGGTGATTGACCTCGGCTTCGTGCCCGAACGTGTTCCTCAACGTGTTCTTCAGCCATTCTGCAACGTCAAGCGAGGTGAATACGGCTTGGATAACGTATGTATCTGTACCGGTCGAAGACCGCCGCCAAAACGGATCATGCCGCAGCTTGGGCCTTGATCGCGGCTGGCGAATCGCCTTCAAAGGCTGCCAACTCGCTTTTGACATCGTCCAGAAGAGCCAAGATCTACCTCCTACAGTCCCGTTCTTCTCAATGCTTCAGGCGCTTCGTGCCGTTATCTGCTGTCACACGGTCGGAAGCCATCGGCTTTCTGTGATACCTAATCTGGTGGACAAGCGAACCCGTTTGATACGTATTATGGGCCCTGCTTTCTCGCAGTGTGGTCACCGAACGCTTGCCCGATGACCGCTCGACGCCTGCTTACGATGAGTGACGCTTGTGCTGTTCTCTCGCGGAAACGGTTACGTTGAGCCATGTGCGCGTAAGCGGCGAGCCAGCTCTTCGCTCATCGCCACCGACCGGTGCTGACCACCGGTGCAGCCGACGGCGATGGTTACGTAGTGCTTGTCTTCCTGGGCGTATCCTTCCAACGCAATCTCGATAGCTTTCTCATAAGCGTCGAGAAATTCCTTGGCTCCCTTGCTGGAAAGCACGTAGTCGGCGACCGGCTTGTCGTGCCCGGTAAGCTCGCGCAGGTTGGGCACCCAGAACGGGTTGGGCAGAAAACGCACGTCGGCCACGAAATCGGCGTCGATGGGCATACCGTATTTGAAGCCGAAGCTGAAGATGTGTACTGCCACGGTGGTGGGGCCGGAGCCGAGCATCGCCTCGTAGAGTTTGGTGGACAGCTGGTGGATGCTCAGGGAGCTGGTGTCGATGACCCAGTCGGCTCGTTCCTTGAGGTCTTCCAGCAGGTGACGTTCCTCAAGGATGCCGTCGATCAGTCGGTTGCCGTGCTGCAGCGGGTGCGGGCGGCGCACGGATTCATAGCGCTTGATGAGCACTTCGTTGCTGGCGTCGAGGAACAGAATACGGGTTTTGACGCCGAGATCATCCAGATGGCCGAGCACGGCGGCCAGCTCGTCGAAATAGCTGGAGCGCACGTCGATGACGGCGGCAAGCTTGTGGACGCCTGACTCCGATCCGGAACCGGAGGTGGTCATCATGTCGACAAGCGGGATAAGCAGTTTGGGAGGCAGGTTGTCGACCACATACCATCCCATGTCTTCCACGCAGTCAGCGGCATGAGAGCGGCCTGCGCCGGACATACCGGTGATGAGCAGCACTTCGAAGGCATCAAGCGGGGTCGGCTGGTTGTCCGGAGTCGATGTGGATGTCGCGGAATTCGCCGGCGCATTCGTGGCGGCCGCCTCGCCGGTATCGCGGTTCGTTGTCTGTTGATTCATTACAGCGCCTCCTCAAGAGCTTTGCGCATCGCGATCTCCAGCTGGTCGTCTTCGGTGGTGGTGTCCTGCAGACGCTGGTCGGCATCGCTGGGCGGGTCGTCATCCCAGATACCGGTCATCAGCAATACCTGTACGAGAGCTTGGTACAGCAGCATTTCTTCGCCGCCGATGGCGTGACCGCCATGAGCGCGCCAGGCTTCCATGAGCTTGGTGGGGCGTGGATCGTAGATCACGTCCAACAGCAGTCCGGAGAATGGCTCGGTTCCGGCATTGGCGAGGGCATCCGCGACGTTGTCGGCCGCGTGTCCGGGAATCGTGTTGATGACATAGGTGGCGTTGCGGGCTGCCTCAAGCAGGGCCTGATCGTCGCCTAATTCGATTTCGTTGTACGGGTTATGCACGTTGACGAACTTTTCGGCCACTGGTTTAAGCCCGGTGTTTTTTCCGGGGTGACGGGCGGCGACGACGATATGGCCGATTTCGGGCATCATGCAGCATGCGGCCAACGCCGAAGTGGCGGTGTTGCCATTGCCGATGATCAGCGCGGTGCCGCTTCTCGACGCGGTGTGGTGTTCGCCGAGTTCGCGATTGGCATGGTCGAAGGCGAGTTGGATGCCGATGACATCGGTGTTGTATAGCTTGATGCCCGGCTTGCCGTTCGGCCAAGCGGGATCATCGGCAGCCACGCTCCAGTCGAATACCGCGGTATTCGCCACCTTCAGTTCCTTGGCCCACAAATTTTCCGGAACACCGTACGGTTGGATGGTCTTCTTCAACGGCATGGTCAGGCTCAGGCCAGCCCACGTCGAGTCAAGGCCTTTGAGGAAAGCGTCGAGGTCGTCTTCCCCCACCTCGTGCTTGTCGTACAGCCAATCGTCGAGTTTCAGCGAACGGTAGGCCGCGTTGTGGAGCACGGGTGACAATGAGTGTGCGACGGGTTTGCCGAGTACAGCGCAACGATGATTGGCCATATCCCCTCCTTGATGTCTGTTCCCATGCTAGCCGACACTTTGCTTCGAATATGTCAACCACAGGCCCCGCAACCGAAAATTTACTCTGGGCTGCTGGACCGGGCCGGCTCATTGCTCGTGCAGCGCGGTGTACAGCGCTTCGGCTTTGGCGTGGCCGATGCCTTTGACCTTCTCGAAGTCCTCGACACTGGCTTCGCGCATGGCTTTGACCGAGCCGAAGTGGTTGAGCAGCCGCTTCTGGTAGCTTTCGCCGATGCCGGGAATCTCGTCGAGCGCGCTGCGCAGGGCGCCTTTGCGCCGCTGCTGGCGGTGGTAGGTGATGGCGAAGCGGTGGGATTCGTCGCGCACACGCTGCAGCAGATACATGCCTTCGGACTGGCGTTTGAGGATGATCGGATAGTCGTCGTCCGGCACCCACACCTCTTCCAAGCGTTTGGCCAGTCCGCAGACGGCCACGTCGTTCACGCCACAGTCCTCAAGCGCCTTGGCGGCGGCCATGACCTGCGGCTTGCCGCCATCGACCACCACCAGGTTCGGCTTGTAGGCAAAGTGATGCCGGTTTGTGTTCTGCTGGACGATGTCGGGCGGGGACTCCCGCGCATCGTTCTGCACTCCGACCGGCACCGCGTGCCCCTTGCCACTGATGTCGGAACCGCCCTCACCATTGTCGTTACCGTTCGCAGCGATTGTCTCCGCCGCCACGGCAGTGGTCATCTTGCCGGCGGCCGAGGCCACACGCTGTTCCGCGTCGATGCTTTCGCCGGAGTCGCCGGCGATGTTGCCGTGCTTGAAGCGGCGGGTGAGCGTCTCGTAAAGCGCGGACAGATCATCACCGCGCTTTGCCGTCCTTGCCTCGGATGGCGAAGCGTCGGTATTCGGATTTCTTGGCGATCGCGTCTTCGAACACCACCATGGAGGCCACCTGGAAGGCACCACCACAGTGTTCGAAATGTCGTAGCATTCGATGCGCAGCGGGGCTTCCGCGAGTCCCAATGCCTTGGCCACATCGTTCATGGCCTGGGTGCGTGCGCCCATGTCGGAGATGCGGCTCATCTTGCTGCGTTGCAGTGCTTGGCTGGCGTTCTCGTTGGCGCGGTCCATAAGCTGCTTCTTGTCGCCTCGCGAGGCCACACGGATGGTCACCGCTCCCCCGCGCAGATTGGTCAGCCAGCCTTCGAGTTCCTCACGGCGGGCCGGTTCGACGGGCACGATGATTTCGCGCGGTACCGGTGCGATGGGCGCCAGCAGGTCCGCGCGCCCGGTGGTCTCCTGACGGGTGTTGCGTTCTCGGGTGGCCTGGGCGCGTGCCACAGCGTCCGTGGCGTGATGGTTTGCGTGGAGCCGATGGCCTCGCGATTGGTGGAGATGGTCGCGGCCGACTGGGGGTGATTGTCCCCGGCGGCGTCCGAATACACCTGCACCAGAAGGTCGGCCATCAAGTCGGCGTCATCGATGTCCTCAACTCGTTCGACGCTCCAGTTGCGTTCGCCGCGAATCGAGCCGGCGCGCACATAAAAAGCGTGCACGGAGCTTCGAGCTCGTCGCTGGCGAAGCCGAACACGTCAGCGTCCACATCCTGGTCGAAGACGACGGCGTTCTGTTGCACCACGGTTTCCAGCATTTGAATCTGGTCGCGCAGTCGGGCGGCTTTCTCGAATTCGAGTTCGGCGCTGGCCTCTTTCATGTCGCGGGTCAACTGGGCGATGTATGGCCGTCCGAGTCGTCCGGTCATCACGCCGACCAGCTGTTCGCACAGCCGCCGGTGTTCGTCCGCTTCAATGCGGTTCACGCAGGGTGCGGAGCATTTGCCGATGGAAGCGAACAGGCATGGCCGTCCGGTCAGTTGCGCCTTATGGAACACGTTGGTGGTGCAGGTGCGTACCGGGAACGTGCGCAGCAACCGGTCAAGACTGTGCCGCAATTCCCACACTTTGGCATAGGGGCCGAAATACCGGGTATCCCGCCGTTTGCGCGACCGCGTGACCCACACGCGCGGAATTCGCTCCCCCGTGCTGACCGCGAGATACGGATAGGTCTTGTCGTCGCGGAACTGCACGTTGAACCGTGGGTCGAATTCCTTGATCACGTGTATTCCAACGTCAGTGATTCCAGTTCGGTGGCGACGACCGTCCACTCCAGGCTGCGTGCGGTCAGCACCATGGTCTGCGTGCGCGGATGCAGCAGATACAGCGGCTGGAAATAATTGGTGAGCCTGTTGCGCAGGTTCTTTGCCTTGCCCACATAAATGACGCGCCCTTCCCCGTCGCGCCATTTGTACACACCGGGTTTGGCGGGAATATCCGAGGTCTTGGGTCGGAACAGGTCGCGAGAATCCCCCAGCAAAGGTGCCCCATTCGCATTCACCTTCGCCGTCGTTTCCCCGGCACCCACAGCTACGCTTTCCGACATTAACGCCGCCGCAGTCTTCCGCCACTCATCCGGACTATGCCGCTCAATATCGTTCGTCATAATCCTCCTCGCTATTAAGCCAATCATCAGGGATTGGGTGGGTTGGGGTGTGTGTTGCTGGACCGTAAAGACTTGGCCTGAGCGGCCCGGAGCGTGTCCAGCAACACACACCCCAACCCACCCGAGGTCAGCTGCAATGGAAGGCTAAAGCATGGGTTTCAGGAACTTGCCGGTCCATGAGCTTCGCATTCGGCAACCTGTTCGGGCGTGCCCTGCGTGACGATGGTGCCGCCTCCGTCGCCGCCCTCCGGACCGAGATCGATCAGCCAGTCGGCCTCCTTGATCACATCCAGATTATGTTCGATGACGATGACCGTATTGCCCTTGTCCACCAGGGACTGCAGCACCTTGAGCAGCTTGTTCACGTCTTCGAAGTGCAGGCCGGTGGTCGGCTCGTCGAGGATGTACACGGTTTTGCCGTCGGATCGGCGCTGCAGCTCGGTGGCAAGCTTGACGCGCTGCGATTCGCCGCCGGACAGGGTGGGTGCGGGCTGGCCAAGTCGGATGTAGCCGAGGCCGACGTCCACGAGGGTCTTCAGGTATCGGGAGATGCCGGTGTACGCCTTGAAGAAGTCGGCGGCCTCCTCGATGGGCATGTTGAGGATGTCGGCCACGGTCTTGCCGTTGTACGTGACTTCGAGGGTCTCGCGGTTGTATCGTTTGCCGTGACAGACCTCGCAGTCCACGTAGACGTCGGGCAGGAAGTTCATTTCGATCTTCAGCGTGCCGTCACCGTGGCAGGCCTCACATCGGCCGCCTTTGACGTTGAAACTGAAGCGGCCGGGGCCGTAGCCGCGCACCTGGGCTTCGGGAGTCTTGGCGAACAGGGTGCGGATCTTGTCCCACACACCGGTGTAGGTGGCGGGGTTGGATCGCGGCGTGCGGCCGATCGGGTTCTGGTCGACGTGGATCACCTTGCGCACCTGGTCCACGCCTTCCACGCGCGTGTGGCGGCCGGGTACGATGCGTGCACCGTTGAGCTTGTCGGCGAGCACCGGGTAAAGGATCGTGTTGACCAGCGAGGATTTGCCGGAGCCGGAGACGCCGGTGACCACGGTGAGCACGCCGAGCGGGAAGCTCACGTCGATGTTCTTGAGGTTGTTCTCGCGGGCACCCACGACTTTGAGCACCTGGGTCTTGTGGATCTTGCGGCGCTTGGCGGGCACGGCGATCTCTCGCCGGTGGGCGATGTAGTCGCCGGTGATGGAGCGCTTGGCTTCTATGAGGTGCTTGGCGGGGCCGGAGTAGATGACTTCGCCGCCGCGTTCGCCGGCGCCGGGGCCGATGTCGACCACCCAGTCGGCGCGGCGTATCGTGTCCTCGTCGTGTTCGACGACAATCAGCGTGTTGCCGAGATCGCGCAGGTGGTGCAGGGTTTCGATGAGGCGTTCGTTGTCACGCTGGTGCAGGCCGATGGACGGCTCGTCGAGCACGTACATGACGCCGACCAGGCCGGAGCCGATCTGCGTGGCGAGTCGGATGCGCTGCGCTTCTCCGCCGGACAGGGTGGCGGCCGCGCGCGAGAGGGTCAGGTAGTCGAGGCCGACGTCGTTCAGGAAGCCGAGTCGGGCCTTGATCTCCTTGAGCACTTCGCCGGCGATCAGCTGTGCCGAGCCTTCGAGTTTCAGGCCGTTGATCCAGGCGAGTTCGCGTACGACGGGCATGTCGCACACGTCGAAGATGGATTTTCCGTCCACGGTGACAGCGAGCACTTCGGGCTTCAGGCGGCGTCCGTGGCAGACCTGGCAGGGCACTTCGCGCATGTACGACTCGTAGTATTCGCGCATGGACTGCGAATCGGTTTCGTCGTGGCGTCGCATGAGCGTGCGGATCACGCCTTCGAAGCCGGTGGAGTATTCGCGCAGGCGTCCCCAGCGATTGCGGTAGGAGACGTTGACCTTGAAGTCGTGGCCGTAGAGGATGTCGTGCTTGACGTCGTCCGGCAGGCCCTTCCAAGGGGTCTTCATGGAGAAGCCCATTTCCTTGGCCAGACCTTCGAGGATGTGGCCGTAGTACTGGGAGGTCATCTTGGTGCCGCTCCACGGTTCGATGACGCCGTCGGCCAGTGACCTGTCCGGGTCGGAGATGATGAGGTCCGGGTCGATTTCCAGTTTGAAGCCGAGACCGGTGCAGGCGGGGCAGGCACCGTAGGGGGCGTTGAAGGAGAAGGTGCGCGGCTCGACCTCGTCGAGTTCGAGCGTGTGCCCGTTCGGGCAGCTGCGGTGTTCGGAGAACGGCTGGCGGCGGACCGGGCTGCCTTCCTCCTCGTCCACGAAGTCGATGATGATGCTGCCGTTGGCGAGCTTGAGGGCGGTTTCCACCGAGTCGGTCAGGCGTCGGCGGATGCCGTCCTTGACCACGAGTCGGTCGACCACGACCTCGATGGTGTGCTTCTTCTGCTTGGTGAGTTTGATGTCGTCGGACAGCTGCGTCATCTCGCCGTCGATGAGCGCGCGGGCGTAGCCGTCGGAGCGCAGCAGCTCGATCATATCCACGAACTCGCCCTTGCGGCCCTTGACCACGGGCGCGAGAATCTGGAATCGCGTGCGCTCCGGGTAGCCGAGCAGTGTGTCGACGATCTGCTGCGGGGTCTGGGAGGCGACGGGCTCGCCGCATTCAGGGCAGTGAGGGATGCCGGTGCGGGCGAAGAGCAGTCGCAGGTAATCGTAGATTTCGGTGATGGTGCCGACGGTAGAACGCGGGTTGCGGTTGGTGGTCTTCTGGTCGATGGAGACGGCCGGGCTCAGGCCCTCGATGAAGTCAACGTCGGGCTTGTCCATCTGACCCAGGAACTGGCGGGCGTAGGCGGATAGGGATTCGACGTAGCGTCGCTGGCCTTCGGCGAACAGGGTGTCAAACGCGAGCGAGGATTTGCCCGAACCGGACAGGCCTGTGAACACGACCATGCGATTGCGCGGAATCGCCAGGTCGACGTTCTTGAGGTTGTGTTCGCGCGCACCCTGAATCGTGATCTTGAGATCGTTCGGGATGTGCGAGATATCAGCTACCAGCGAACCATCGTGTTCAATCAGCGGCGCCTTTTTGATCTCCCGGCTCAGGAAGGAGTCGCTGGTCATCACCTTTTCGACGATGACCTCACCGTTCTTGCCCTTGCCGGTTTTCGCGCCCGTTGCGCTTGTTGCGCGCCTTGCGCCAGTCTGCATTGCCGCCACAGCCACACCCCACCTTCCATCTCACCGTTCCCGCGCGCACGGTCATGCGCGCGCCAAATCTGTCCCAAGGATACCCGAACACACGACCAAATTCGAACGCTTGTTCGATGGCGTGTCAGGCCGGAAAACTGAACCAGAGTATGCAAAATTCCGGACCATCAGTGGACCGAAACGCAAGAGCCGGCCCCCAAGATACTCGGGGCGTCCGGCTCTCACTTCCATTTCCCCAGCGGGGTTGGCTTACCATGAAGTATACACGGTTTTAGGACATCAATCACTGTCGATGAACACTGTTCGAACATGGCCGAGGAATTCATCGTATCTTCCAGTACCGGCCTGGGCATCACCGTACGCTCCTAGCAGCTGATCAGGGAGCCATAGCCTTGCATCAGTCTCCCCTGCACAGAGTTCGACACGAATTGGCCCGATAAATCTGCGGCTTCTCAATCCATCGATGAAACGGATATCGTTCCTGTCCTGTGAAATCTCGCGCCATTCAAGCACAAGCGTGTCCACGTTGTATTCTGTTTCCAGCAGAGGCAGAAGACGTTCCAAACATTTACGGCGAGCGCGTTCGGCGGTATTCCACTGGCTCATTGGTACCGCAGCCACAATGACATGATCAATGTCCATTGCAGCCATGGCATCAACGACTTTGCCACGCAATGATGGCCGCATGTCTCGCCAGTGCAATTTCCTTGCTCCTTTGGGCTTAAGCAACGCCAATCTTTGCCTTGTTTCGGTTTCCGTATCATCACATACGCATGCGCCCATCAAGTACATAGGCGAGGGAACTCCGGTTTTCCGCACACTCTCGTCACCCCAAGCGGTTGCCATGTTTGTCCCTTCTCGCGCAACGCAAAACAACAGTTCGATAGTATCGGATAGCAGTGCCGGACCTTGCAGCTATGCAATGCCGTTGCATTATTAATCGGAAGGCATAATGTGAGACGAGAAAAAGCTAAGCCGTTCTAGCTCTTGGCAACATCCCCAATCACTCAGCCTAAATCGGCAAATCCTGATTTTCAATGGACTCCACGGGGATGCCAAGCTTGCGTAATTCGTCAACTGCATCACGCATGGGAATGCGTTCCTGTTCGATGCGCCGATAAGCGATGGTTTTGTCAGCACACAGTCGTTCATAAAGACGTCGCTCCGCCGATTGAAGGCCGGGCGTCGGCTTAGGCTCCCGCATAGCAATCTTCGCGCTGCGTTCAGTACGATCGGTACCAAATCTGTGGTACCGATCGTATGCATCGCAATCCATCAGGATGGAGTCGCATTCGATACCTGATTCACGTAATGTCGAAAGTATTTCCAGTCCATCCGCATCCATATCACCCCAATACACGATACGCATGTCACGCAGTGCAGGAACCGCAGGTACAGCATCGCTTACAGCGCGACCAGAACCCCATATGCAGATGCCCTGCGCAATCGGCGGCATAGTCTGATACGTGTCTTTGTTCTCAACGATGACAGCATATTTAATGCCGGATAACGCTTCGCCTTCCCCCGGACACCATATGATGCGTTCGAGCTCAGCATCGTCGCGGACCGGATCGAGATAACGGAACCGCAGTTCGGTCGGCCGTTTTGACAGACCCAACGTTTCGACACCGAGCAGTCGGCAAATGGCCTTACGACGATTGGTTTTTGACTCATTCAGCCATTTGCGCTGAATCCTGTCAGTGGAATCTGTCGCGGCGTCATACCGGTCACGTCATGATGCCTGAAATATCGAACTGCGCTGACAAGCAGATCGAAGTCGTCAGGCTGTTCATGGCCTGTCATGCGAGCGGCCGATTCGATTGTTTCCGGAGCAACGTCACAAGCAGCAACCAGACATGCTATGCGGCGGCGCGCTTCGCGACATTCCGCCGCCAGCGTACGACCAACCACACGCATGGCTATTGATTCGTCAGGAACGACGACTTTGGAGATCAGCTCGACAGAGGTGCCTATGGTGCGATGCTTGGTTATGATTTCGCAACCATTCTTGCTTGCCCATTGCCGTATCTCATTGTTGTTGTCATGCACCGCAATCGCATTGGTTTCCAAAAATGCTTGGTCCGGCAATCCCACCGGCACGGGAAATGGCCATGCCGGTTCGATGTCGTACATATGTGAACGCATATGTTTCTTCACGCATGTGGTGATCGCAGCGATGTCTTTCATGCCGGCCATAGTTCCCATCACCTGCTTTCGAACATCGTCGAGTCGAACCGAATCGTCTTAATACCGGCGACGCCAGGACTGCTCATTCGGCAACCCCGTCATCCTTCAATATATCCGACGATGATTCATCGTCCATGTCATTCTGATGCAGCACGGCCTCGCGCAGGGAGGTGAGGCCGGTGTCGGGGTCCTTGTAGGTCACGTAGGCCTTGGTGGAGACCTCGAGGATTTCGCCGGTCTTGCTTTCCGGGGCGGAGACGATGACCTGGAATCCGAGGCGCGGCAGCACCGTGAGGGCGCGCTGCGTGTAACGGCCGTCGGCCTTGATGAGCGCCTCGTCGAGGAACAGCGTGGTGTACGAGCTCGCTGGTCAGGCCGCCGCCGAGCAGGTAGATGAGCGCCGCGCCGTATACGAATGAGGTGAGCTCCTGCAAGGCGCCGCCCGAACGGCCGCCGGTGGAGGTGATGCGTTCATCCGGGCCGTCGGCATGATGCACGATGGCGTAGAAGGACGAGCGGCAGCGCGGGTCGAGGTTGCGGGCGCCGTAGCTTTTCACGCCGTTCGCGTCCTTGACCTGCGCGAGTTCGGCGCGCAGCAGCCCGACCATCGGCGCGCAGGCCGCGAAAGCCTTGCGCGAGGCGTCGGAATCGTTGACGTCGGCGGATTTCCAATCGTTCAGGGTGCCGATGACGCGGATGAGCTGCGCCCAGAAGGTGCGCTCGGGACGGCGCACGTCCGCGTGCAGGGACAGGCTGCCGTGCTTGGGACCGAACTGCTGGCCTTTGAGCATGGCGTTGATGCGGTCAAGCTGGTCGTGGATGTCGCTGGCATCCGTGTCGATGGCGCGTTTGATGGTCAGGAAGCTCCTGAGCAGCTGTTCGAGGCAGCGCCGGTATTCGGCGTCGGTGGCGGCGACCGCGGCCAGCTGGGTGAGGCTGGCGAGTTCGTCGAGATAGTACCGGTAGTCCTCCACGCTGGCGGTCAGCGAATCATCGTCGGCCGCGTAGAGCGCGATGTAGGTGCTCATTTTCGATTCGACGCCGGTGCGTGCGGCATCGGCCTGGCCGTTCAGCAGGTTGATGCGGGAGGCCATGTCCTTGCCGATGCCGGCGATGGTGCGTTCGGGGAAGCTCTCCCCGGTGCCTGCGTTCCTGCCGCGCCCGCGCCGATGATCATGTGCGCGCGCATGGCGGCGTCCGCCAGTCCGGCGAATCGGTTGTCGTAGGATTCGGCGAGCGCCGCCGTGACTTCGTCCGGCAGTGGGCCGGACGCGGCGTCATCGTCATTGTCGGCGGTGGCACCGGCGGCGTCCGTCGTGCCGGTGTCGGCATGGTCGCG
>ENA-OQDE01000508-OQDE01000508.1-human-gut-metagenome-genome-assembly--contig:-NODE-508-length-22670-cov-2.546068_pt1 | contig 22670 bp, 18 predicted proteins | sample MGYA00242768_ERZ504595 | MGnify/ENA primary metagenome ERZ504595 (study PRJEB26092, sample SAMD00036307) | human gut metagenome | host: Homo sapiens | study: EMG produced TPA metagenomics assembly of... | reverse complement strand
ATGGAAAGAACCACAAAAAAATACTTGCTACCCAAGCAATATTTTCCTGCAGGAGTGGTTCAATTCTTGTTGTTGAACCAGAATGGACAAGCATTAAGCGAGCGTCTGGCTTTTTCTGACTCTTACACCCCTGCAATATGCGATTTAACAGTTAATGGGCCGATCACAAAAAAACGGGAATCAATATCAGTAAATGCCAGTTTGCAAGATATCAATCAGCGGCCCTTGAAAGGAGTTTACTCTGTATCAGTAGTAGATGGCAAGTTCGCTCTGTAGACTCCTGTTATAATATTCTTTCCCATTTGTTACTTGCTTCCGAATTGAAAGGGAACATTCAGTCACCGGGATTTTATTTCAAAAAAGAAGTACCTCTGCGCGAAGTTGCCTTGATTTACTGATGTTGACTCAAGGCTGGAGAAGATATGATCTGACTGCGATTATTCAGGGAAAATATAAAATTCCAGTGTTAGAAAAGCATACGGAAATGGCCATTCAGGGGCGTACACTAGCTGCTGGAGGATTACTTTCGAAATCAAATAACGAACATTTGGTTACAATTGCCGGAACGGGTAACCTGAAAGGATTCAAAAGGGTCACTTCTACTGATAAAGATGGATATTTCTGTTTTGACAGCATAGCCTATGTCGATGGGAGTGGATTTCATATTGACGCCATGCAATTGAATGCAAAACGTACTGAAGCTATTGAACTTTTCGAATCTGATTATTCTAAAGATATGCCACTTTATCCGCAAACATTGTTGGAGGATGATTCTGTACGAAGTGTTCAAAGGGAAGATGTGGAGATGATAACCCGTTTGGATAACCTGCATTTTCTACTTCAAGATGTTATTGTAAGAGCTCCAATGTGGGGAAGTCGTGATTATCGTATGTTTACTGACAGGGAAGTAGTGCGTTACAAAGATATGCGTACATTGTTGAAAAATCAAGGGTTAACCATCTCCACTTTGGCTGAAGAGCCGGAAGAGACGCAGTTAAGAGTAAATGCGGATAAGACACTGGCCGTCAGAGATACTGCTATGCTGTCAGGGGATGAGTATGATGCCGTAGAAAGTGTCTCTTCCCGTGATTCACAAGTGGAAGATATGATTTATTATGGAGATCAGCGGATATTGTTATTTGTTGATGATAACTATTGTAAACCAGACATTTTAGTGAATTGGATCACCCCCGGTGATATAGAAAGTATGGTTTTAGTGAAAGACGTAGATCGTTTTCGCGCAAATACATTATTGCGAGGCACATTGAAATGGAGTGAAAAGTTTTATCTCGACAGAGGATATGATTTGTGTCATGCCTATTGCCGCATTCCATTGAGTCGTGAAAAAATTGTGGTTCTCAATGTGACAACGAAAGATGGGTTCGATTCTCGTTGTCTGGGATGGTGGTCAAGATATTATTTGAATATCCGGCAAAGGAATCATAGGAATACGACTTTTTATCCTTTAGGTTATCAGGCCCCGGTAGAATTTTATTCACCGAAATATGATACTACTGCTAAGAAAGACAATGAGATTCCTGATTTACGAACCACTCTCTATTGGAATCCTAAGCTTGTGACGGATGAACGTGGAAATACTTCTTTCTCATTCTACACTTCCGATCAGCCGGGAAATTATTTTGTTTGTATAGAGGGGATTTCTGAAGATGGAGAATTGATTCATGTTGTAAAAGTTCTGATGCCATGAATGATTTTTATACCTTTTCTGAATGATTTTTGGGAACAGAGTAAATAATGAGAGGATTGGTTTAATTTTGAACCTTTCTGAATGAATTTAGGACCTTGTTTGACTAAAAAATGCGGTGATTTGCAGTATGAATATCTTATTCAAATAAATTAAATGTTAATTAATTATTTCTATAATCTTTAAAATCTGAAAGCTGATGAAAAATGCAATAATTCGTACGTTTGCTATTGTTGCTTTGTTGGGATTTGGAAGTGAAATGAAAGCAGTTCGAAGTAGTGAAGCTTTCTATTTTTCAAATGACAGTATTTCGCCGGATGAAAATATCGGGCAATTATCGGAAAGGGAAGATTCTATTCGTAAGTCGATGGAAGAGGCTGTAATTTATAAGTTGAAAGACACGCTGGATTTATGGAACTTGTCGCGTTCACCTTATATATCTGTACAGCAATATTTGAAAGGTTCCGTACCTGGAGTGTATGTACAGGAAACTACAGGTGAACCGGGCAGTATGCAGAATATGTTGTTTCGGGGAGTATCGACTCCGATATTTTCAAAAGGAGATGTCGCTTCTACACAACCAGTTGTTTTTCTCAATGGGATTCCGCTGTTGATGAATGATGCTTTTGTTTATAATGTTAAATCAACAGAAGTGAACCCTATAGGTACAGCTACTAACATTCTGTCGGGTTTGAATCTGGATAATGTAGCCTCCATTGAAGTTGTAAAGGATGCTGCGCAGTTGGCTAAGTTAGGACCATTGGCGGCCAATGGTGCTATTTTGATCAATCTGAAAGACGGATTTTATGGTGGTAAGAATATGTTTATTCGTGCTAATGGTGGTGTCGCTATTCCTCCATCCAATGTGAAGATGACAAATGCCGCTAATGAGCATGCCTTTCGTATGCAGTTTGCTGATTATTGTGCAACTGGTGCTCAACGTGCTGCCTATCTGGAGAAAATGCCTGCATGGATGAAAGATGTTCGTGACATGAATTTTTTGGAGAACCGGACTGGGCGGACGATTACTATAGCATGTCCCCACTTTATAACTTTAGTGCTTCTATGGGAAGTGGAGGAAGTTCAGCCAATTATATATTTATGATGGGCTATACCGGAAATAATGGAGTAGCGGATGAAACAAGTTTTGATAAACTTACGGCAAGTTTTGCATTAAATATGAAGTTGATTGATCAACTGGGGATGTCCTGTCTGATTAATGCTTCACGTTTGTCACGCAATGGAAACCGGAATCTTCGCGATCGTTATGCGGAGATTGAATATTTGCCGGATTTGACTACTCCTCTTTCCCCTGTTGCTTCCGTCTATCATTCTTATCTTGATCTTTACGAAGAATATAAGAAGAATGACAATCTGAACAATTTGTTGAATGGTTACCTGGCTATGAATTATAACTGGAATGGCTTGTTTGTAGACACCCGTTTGTTGCTGGATTACAATACGAATGTGCGTCATGTGTTCTGGCCGATGAATCTGATGGAATCTGTCAATTACGTATCCAATTATTCAGGATACAATCGACGCCTCATCTGGCAGTCGTCTGCAGATTATAAATTCAATTTAGGGCATAAACATTTTTTTAATCTGGGAGCCCAGGCTATTATAATGAAAAGCGTGCAACATTATAACTACACACAAGGTTATGATGGTAAAGACGATACAAAACCTACTACTAGTGGTGGTGGATTCCTCTATATGAAACGTTATGTAGACAAGATGACCCATAATATGGTGAGTACTTTGTTTTCTGTTGATTATAAGTATAAAAATCTTTTAGATGCACAAGTTGTCTTACGTGGAGATGGATCGTCCAATGTGCAGAAAGACAGTCGTTGGTTATTTACTCCTGCAGTTAGTGCTGGCCTGAACCTGAAGAACTTATTTTTGGTTGATACGGATTGGGTTTCTGACTGGTCATTGCGTGGATCATGGGCTAGAATAGGTCGTTATCAGGATAATAATAGGTTTGCGGCAGGTCCGCAATATACGGGAGAAGAATTGACCGGTTTCGGGCAACCGGTTATGTCTTCCTATTATGGATACGCTTCGGTAGCTCGTCCCTACAATACCGGTTGGGTAGGTTATGGGCTCGGATGGCTTATTCGGACAAATGGAATGTAGGTTGAACTCTGTATTCTTTAATAATCGTCTATCTTTGAGCATAGAATACTATAATAATACGGACTGTGATTTGATAACGGCCATTCCGGTGAAACAGGAATATGGATACAAATATAAGTATGCCAATGGGATGAAAGTCCGCAATTCGGGAGTAGAAATCACGCTTTCGGGTAAACCTTTCAATGCTCCCGGTAAATTTTCATGGGATGCATCATTTTCACTAGCTTATAATAAAAATGAGTTGTTGCAGTTGCCCGAAAACCTGAATGAATTAGTTGTTGGAAACCGTAAGTTGAAAGTCGGACATTCTATTGATCAATTCTGGTTGTATCAAAATGAGGGAGTTTATGCTGGTGACGCTGAAGTTCCCGAAGTGAACGGTAAAAAGCTTTCTATGAGCTCAATTCCGTTTGCAAAGAACGATCCGAAGTGGAAGGACCAGAATGGAGATAACGTAATTAATGATGATGACCGTGTACTGAAAGGACATACATTGCCGCCTGTCACCGGAAACTTCATCAACAATTTCAAATTTGGACGTTTTGATTTGGGAGTCAACCTTTTCTTTGCGTTGGGGCACGATGCTATCAATTACCGTTCCTCTCAACGTTATAATTTCCTGGCATTGGAGAATACTCCGTCTTTAGAGAGTCTGCGTGAAATATTTTTCTGGCAGACTACCAACGACAAGAACAGCTATCCACTTTACAATCAGATGAGCGGCCTGATGCCATATCGTGCCGAGCAAGATCTATTTCTGGAGAAGCTTTCTTATTTGAAACTTCGTTCTTTAACGCTTGGTTATACATTACCGCTTGGCAAGAAAGCATACAAGGGTGAAGGAAAAAAGAAGGAGATGAGTAAGAAAAAACTGACTGATATTTATTTATATGTCACAGGCAGTAACTTATTCACTTTGACCGGATTTAGTGGTGATGATCCTGAACTGATAGATGTTGACGGTTATTATCGTGGCTATGGACAGCCGTTATCCCGTTCAGTAATTCTCGGAGTTAAATTTAATTTTTAATCTAATACATTTATGAGATATATGAATCAGATATTGTGTTTCAAAAGAATGATAAAACCGTTGGCATTGGCAGCTGTTTTTATTTCTATTCTTCTTGCAGCGATTTGTTGGAGAATGACAATGCATTCTTTCATGTCTCTACACAGGAACAGCAGTGGAATTCGTTGACCGATACCCGTTCCGCTCTGTTTGGTATCTATGGCTTGATGCGTACCGCTTTGGGTGAAAACAATGGCTTTTGGGCGGCAGGTGATTTGCGCTTGGGAGACTTCACGGTGCGTATGCGTGACGATTTACAAGCCATCCGTGACAACCGGCTGGATGCACCGTATGATAATATTCGGCAGATTTCTAACTGGAACCGTTTTTATAAGGTAGTCAATGCAGCTAGCGTGTTTATCGAGAATGCAGGAAAAGTATTGGAGAAAGATAATGCATATTCAGAGACAAATTATATTTATGATATGTCTCAAGCCGTGCATTGCGTGCATTAGCATTACTTTTATATGGTACAGATGTGGGAGATGTCCCTTGATTACTCAATCTTATGATAACGGAACATTTCCGGAAGTGTCACGTACCGATAAAGAAATAGTTTTGAATTATGTTGAAAAAGAACTTTTAGCAGTCTCTCAACTATTGCCTGAATTACTCGGATCTTCATCAGACAAATATTATGACGGAGATGCAAATACATGGCGGGGGTTACTTATAAATCGTTATTCTGTATATGCCATGTTGGCTCATGTGACAGCTTGGAAAGGTAATTATATTGATGCCGAAGCCTACTCCGGACAAATACTGAACAAATTACCATCTTTCATTAAGAATGGTACAACAGCTCCCTATACAACCACGGAAAACCTAGTTAGCGCGACAGGTATGTTTAGTAGCAAATACAGTAACGATTTCAGTGTTACCCGTCTGGTTGCTTTTGGTTATAGCTATGTGAACAGTGATAAGGGGGATGTGAACGAAACCGGAACTGACGGACATTTGGAGTCATGGACATTAGCCGAACCGATTATCAGAAAACAGTTGCCTGACATTTATCTTTCTAAAGATACATTGGAAAAAGTCTTCATGAATAAATTCACGACTGATAATCGTTATGGAGTGGATGCATTGTCCAATCCTGTTCAATATTTTGACGGTTATATTACCGGCATAAATTATCAATATCCACTTTTTACAAAGATGAAGTAGTACGTGACGGTGAAGATAAAACTAATGATTTGGGAGTCTTTAGTTCATATATCGTCTGGTCTCGTTTAGAAGATATGTTGTTGATGCATGCAGAAGCACTGGCAGTCCTGAATCGTCCGGAAGATGCATTGGTTGATTTGAATACACTTCGTGGAGTGCGTAATCTGCGTAGTCTGTCTTATGCTAAAGATTTGCAAGGTAATGTAAAAAACTTGCTGAAGGAAATTTTTCAGGAACGTCGCAGGGAGTTGATGGGAGAAGGACACTATTGGTTTGACCGTGTTCGCGAAGCCCGCGTGGTGGGTGATGACCGTACAATGGTTGAACTTGTGAATAATGGTGGAGTTTATTGGCCTGTGGCTGGCGAAGTATTACGGCATAATACCGCTATCACACAGAATGAATATTGGAAACGCTAAAAACAAGATACTATGAATAAGAAGTTATTGGCTATTGCTTGTAGCTGGGGAGCTTTATTGCTTTCATCATGTATGGACACATCTGTGGTGGAGTCCGATATGTCGGGAATACCATCTCAAGGCATTACTTACTATGATGGTACTATTTATGAATATCTGGAAAATGGTGATCATAGTTTGGGAGTTACTTATGATTCCTTACTCTATTTATTGGATTGTTCCGTTGAAGAGAGCTCTGTTCCCTTGAAGTTCCAGGAACTGAAAACCTGTTTGCAGGATGAAGAGGGGGAATACACCTTGATGGCAGTTCCTGACTCTTGTATCAGACTTGCTTTAAAAATGTTGAATAACTATCGGAGATTGAATAATCTAGTTATTGATGCGAAAGATATTCCGGCAGATGCTCCGGAAAGCGAGAAGTATGCAGCAGGTGAATTGACATTGGAGAAACTGTTGAATTATCGCAAAGAAATAGAACATACGGATGCGCAGACACAGAAGCCAAAGATCGATATTTATGAGTATAAAGCCCCGTTGGATACTATGCTATGTCGTTATATGACAGCTGGCTTGTATGACACCGAGAAATTGTCGCGCGTGACCTCAGCCGAAGGAACAATCATACAAGGTCTGTATTCTTATCGAATGAATTTGAGTTACCGGAGATTGCCAGCCAGTGGATATATGGGTGCCGGTCCGCAGGATATTACTTTTACGATATGCGCAACACCTTGAATATGACTTATTGGGAGTCTACTAAGGTAATGTGGACGGATGTTCAACCAAAATGGTGTTATTCATGTACTTTTTCCGCAACATGAGTTCGGATTCGGAAATTTTATTCACTATTTTAGAAATGTAGGCCATGAAGAATAGAAGAGAAATATGTGACAAATTAGGTAAAAGCGGCTTATTGTGCGCTATGTTATTGGTGAATGCAGGTTGTGTGGATAAATATTTACCGGATGAAAAAGATGCTTTCGACCGTAACGTTGCTTATACGCGTACCACGTTCGATCCGGTTATGGGACATATCGTATTCTATACGGATATATGTAATGTTGCCAATTCCACTTTGCCGTTGACATTTGAGATTACGGATATGATGCATAACGACGGATCGCCGGCACCCGAATTAGAAGAATTCTATCCCGTACGTGTATGGAAGAAACCCTATTTAGGTACAGAGAAATCCATTGACGAGATCAATGCTAAGCGAGGAATTGAATATCGTCGTCTTTTCGATGTGCGCAAAAATAGCGGTGAGATTGTAATGTGGGGTGAAGCTAATTCCGGTATCTTGCGTTGTCAACCCGATTCCGGTTATGTATTCAATATGAATATATCTAATTCCGGTGGATATAAAGTAGTGAAAAGAATGCGTCTAATGCCCAAACGCGAAGTAGATTTCGAACCATCTATTTATGATTCACAGACAGGACTGGCCATTGCCGAATATGTTTCACCGGAAACATCCAGAATGCGCTATGAACAGAATAGTTCTTCATTCTCTTATACTATTGAACCGGAAGATATTCATGTCTATTTTCGTGAAAACAAGGACAAACAGGATGGTGCCACTTCTTTGTCTATTTCCTTCTATGATCCGTCTTGGAATGTTATTGATCCGCGTCGTTTCAATGAAACCAATTGGGGGGGACTTTTTCAGGCCGGTTTCTTGAAAGGGAAGATAGGGCCGAAAGAAGTTGTGTATGATATGGCTTATCCACTTCCCCTGTTTAACGGACAGACAAAATATACCGATTCAAAAGGGGAGAAGGCCAGTGTAAAGTTTGCTACAAGTTGGTTCTCAAAGTATGGTTATCGGAATACCGGTTATTTTGTGTTTGACTTTGCTATCTATAAAGAAGCGCATTGGGAGATGTTGATACATTTTGCTAAAGGAATGCCTCAGTTAGGAGAGATTAAAGATTAATCTTAAATGTAATATAGAAATGAAAAATCGATATATTTTACTATTGTTTACATTGTTTTTCGTGGTCACAGGTTCTGTGGCGCAGGATGGAGCAGTGATAGTCAGCGGGACTGTTTATGACAAAGCCGGGAATAACGAGACTTTTCCGGGTGTGAATATCATCTGCCGGGATGCCAAAACACAAAAAAGAATCCGGGGGACAGCTTCCGATTTGGAAGGAGGATTTTCCATTAAGGTTCCTGTCGGTTCAGAGCTGGTATTTACTTATGTCTCTTATAAACCTACTATTTATAAAGTAAAGAAGTCTGTTTCCGGTATTAGTATCTTTCTGGAAGAAAATATCAACGAAGTTCAGGAAACGGTCATTGTGGGGCAACGTAGAGTCAGCAAAGCTAACCTGACTGCATCTGCTACAGTAATCGATGCGAAAGAACTGGCGGATACCCCTGTACCTAACATCATGAACTTGTTACAAGGGCGTGTAGCTGGTATGGATATCCAGATGAATAATGGTTTGCCGGGAGCATCAGGTACATATAATATTCGAGGTGTTTCGGATATTTCTCTTGTAGGGAATAATGATAGCGGGTGGGATCTTGCTTCTTCCGCTCCACTTTTTGTGGTGGACGGTATTCCGCAGACAGATGTAGAGGACTACAATGCCGAGGGATTGATTTCCGGATCAGGGGTAAGTCCGATCTCTAATATTCCTGTAGAAGATATTGCCAATATCCAGATTTTGAAAGATGCTGCCGCTACTTCATTGTATGGTTCGGCCGGTGCCTATGGAGTTATTCTTATCGAAACTAAAAAAGGAGATTCTCCCAAGCCTCGTGTGACTTATTCGGGCAATTTTACCATCTCCACTCCGCCCAGTCTGCGTGAAGTGGCAATTCGGTAATGCGGAGCGGAATCTGCTAAAATGGCAGATATTGAATAACGATACCTCCCAATTGTATCACGGATATCAGGATATAATGTTCATGCCTGCCGTTTCTGACAGTCTAAATCCATATTTTAATAATAATACGGACTGGCAAGATCAATTTTATCGGGTTACGTACAATCAGTCTCATAACATAAGTTTCTCGGGTGGTGATAATTTGTTCAACTATAAAGTCGAACGGTAATTATTATACAGAGAAAGGTATTGTGAAGAATACAGACTTTAACCGTTATGCCCTTACAGGAAACATGAATTATACATCTCCCAATTCGAAATTCACAATTGGTGTCGATATGAAAGTCGGATTTACCGACAATAGTACAGGTAGTGGAAATGCAGTCTCACAGTCCGGTGTAGCGAGTGGTGCCAGTGCTTCTTCCCTATTACCGCCACCCTCTCTCTACTCGGCTTCCGTAGCGGCTTTGCAGGTGTTCGGCGTCGAGAATTCAACCGTGAAATCCAATTATTCCGCTACGGTGAATTTAGGTTATGCCTTGCCATTTGATATCAAATGGAGAGGAACGTTCAATTACTCCTATAACTCTACCGACCAGGAAAAATTCACACCTGCTATCTTGAGCGACAGCAAGTATTCTGCCATTGCTTATAATTACAATAGTAATGAATCGAAAGTGTATATCGATACCCATGTCTCACGTACTTTTGATTTAAAATATGTCATGCTGGGGCTGACAACCGGTATCCGTTATAATTCACGGACATCAACAGGCAACAGTATCACATATACAGGCCTCCCCAACGATTACATTATCGGTCCGGTAGGTCATGGTAAATCGGAAGGTAGTGCTACTGTTAGTCAGAATCAGAGTACTTTTTCTTTTATGTTCGCTCCGAATTTCAAGATTAAAACTAAAGATTCATTTAAAGCAGGTGGAGACAAATATATTTTCGACCCTACAATAAGTCCGGAGCTAAGTTCCGTATATGGCACTCGTACGAAGTGGAACATAAATCCAAGTTTGGGATTCCGTTGGAATATCGGCTATGAAAGTTTTATGGACCGGTTTACCTGGCTTGATAATATGAGTTTCCGTCTGACGTGGGGACAGGTTGTCAAATACAAGGCTACCCGCTACGATGTGTTCGGTACTTATGATATAGATCCGGGAAACACTTACAATGGCGAATCATATATTCCGATTGATTATAAAAGATTGCCTAACATAAATCTGGATCCTGTTACTACCACTACTTGGAACTTCGGTTATGATATGTCTATATTCAACAACCGTTTGAGTGCGAATATTGATGCTTATTACCGTCAAGTGGATAATCAGTTGAGTGATATTGAGCTGCCTAACCATGCAGGATTTGAAAAAGTGAGGAGTACGGAAGTGAGTCTGGTCAATTACGGTCTGGAGGTATCTTTGCGAGGAAAACCATTATCAGTGCAGAGCAAATGGAATTTGTTGATCGGATTGAACTTTGCACTAAACAGAGATGTGATTACCAAGTTGCCGAATGAGGCCCGTCAGATTTTGAATAGTGACGCATGGGTAGCCAATCGTTTGGGTGGAAATACTACTTCGATGTTGCTCTATATTAATAAAGGTGTATATGCCACAGACGAAGACGTTCCGGTAGATCCGGCTACAGGCAAGCGCCTAAGGTTAGGGGGAAGAATACGGATGAAGCATATTTCAAGGCCGGAGATCCTATCTGGGTAGATGTGAATGGCGATTATGTTATTGATGACAAAGACCGTGTAGTGGCAGCAAATGCCCGTCCAAAGGTAACCGGTGGACTGTTCTTCAATCTCTCTTATAAAGAATTTTCGATGCATGTAAATACATCTTTTGTCTTTAAACGCGATATTATTAATTCTGTGCTGGCAAAATCTTTTAAAGCATACGATGATCCGGTACGGAAGTCTATTGAAAGTTTGAGGAAAGATGCGTCTTTATCTCCGATTGAAAAATATAATTTTTGGACAGAAAACAACCGTTACAATGCGATTTATCCCAATCCGTACAACTATCATCACAATAAGGTGATTGATCCGTTCAGAGAAGCACAGACTCTCTTTTTGGAAGAAGGTTCTTATTTCAAACTGAATACTGTGTCGCTGTCTTATCGCTTTCCGAAACGGTGGCTTGACTTTTTCCGGGTAAGAGGGGTTACGTTGAAAGCTTCGGTCAACAATATTTGGACATTCTCCAATTATTCAGGTATCAGTCCCGAAAGTGTGAATGGTCTGGGACGTGACACGTCGGGTGGCTATCCTAACAGTCGCACATGGACAATGGGTGTGGTATTGAGTTTATAATCTTTTAAATATGAGAATTATGCTGAAATATATATCAATAGGATTATTGTTAATCTTTACATCCACTTTTTGCGGATGCAATCTGGATACCGATGATGAAGATAAGATGCCGGGTGATAAATTCTGGGAATCTGCTGCTAACGCAGAGGCATTTATGTTGAGTGTTTATCAAAATTTGCGTAAGGCAACTACAGATAATGGATTTTTTCTTTATGCCGGTGATGTACGCTGTGCTCCAATCACGGGACAGAATACAAATAACTATCTTTATCTGATTCAGAATGATATGAAAAATTATAAAGCGAAGAAAGATAGTAAAGAAGAGGGAACCTCCTCTGATTTTGGCGCTATCTATAACTGGCAGAATATGTATAAAGTAGTGCAGAGTGCCAATATTATGATTGAGGAGGTTGCCAATGTGAAGGAACTGTCAGCCGTAGAAGTGGAACGTTATCGGGCGGAATGTAAATTCTTGCGTAATCTGGCTTATTTCTTTATGGTGCGTATTTTTGGTGATGTACCCTATTATACGGAGGCTTATGCAGCTGCTCCACTGCCACGAATGGACAAGACAGTAGTTTTGAAAACTTGTTTGGCAGATTTACAGACTGTATTGGATAATGACCCTGATAAGGGTATTTTGCCGTGGCGGAATGGAAGTGGCAGCCTGCGTGCCAACCGGGGAGCGGTATTGACACTAATGATGCACATGAATATGTGGCTGGCATTTTTCGACGAAAACAATGCGGTAACTTATTATAATGAGGTGAGGCGTTTGGCTGAAACGGATTCTTGGATAGATAGTAGTATCTATTCCTTGCAGTCAATGAGCCAAATGTCAGAAGTGTTTCAAGGAGAAAGCAATGAAGGTTTGTTTGAGATTGCACAGAATGTCACTATGGGTGAGATATTTAAAACAGATCACATGTGGTGTACAAAAGTGGTATATAAAATACGGAATCGTACAGAACCGGAGTTCAAGTATAGCGAAGTCTTTTTGAAGCAACTCTATCCGGAGGAGACTGCTGATATGCGCAAAGAGTCCTGGTTTAATTATCTATATCTTGATGATGATGATTATGTGGGTACTGCACGAAGATTGGAGATTATAAAATTGTTGAACGCCGATACTAACGGAAATAGCACGATTCCCAATGCCGGTAATTACATTGTATTCCGTTTGGCTGACGCTATCTTGCTCTATGCTGAAGCGTTGAACAATCTGGGTGAAAGTAACGATGCCTTGCGTGAAGTTAACCGCATCAGACAGCGGGCGGGTGCTCCTGATTTTACAGATGCAGATAATCTGGATGCTTCTATTTATTGGGAGCGTGTACGTGAATTGATGGGCGAAGGACAGTATTTTTACGATCTGGTGCGTACACAGAAGATCTGCGATACTGATTTTGCAGTCTTTGCCGATGAAAGTGGGCATCGTGAAAAAAAGGCCGACCTTAAACAAGGTTCCTGGACCTGGCCTATCTATAAGAAAGCACTGGATAATAATCCGTATATGACAAAGAATCTATATTGGGAATAACTTGAAACAGAATAGTATATTATCATGAAAAATAATAGTAGAAAACTAATTTTTGGAATATGTGCATTCCTGCTGGCGACTCTGTCACTTGGTAGTTGTAATAGCGACGATTATTTGGTAGACGGCGGAACGAGTAATCCTTATTTTGACGGGAATGTGATGCAATATCTGGAGTCGCGCCCCGATTTATTCAAAGACTTGGTAAAAGTCATCAAATTGACTAAATGGGAAGATATCCTGACCAATGAAGAAGTGACCTTTTTTGCTCCGACGGATTTTACCATCGCCAAGAGTGTGGAACGAATGAACTATTATCTTTACAATTATCAGGGGATGGATAAGATAACGGAACTTTCTCAAGTGAAACCGGCTGTGTGGGAAGATCTTATCGGAATGTATGTCATGGAAGGAAAGTACAGATTGAATGATATCGCTCAGATAGATACGGCAGCAGTGAGTGCGTTTCCCGGACAGACTAATTTCACTTACGACCGTAGTTACAAGATGACGATGGGTGTATGCTACGGAGATGCCAGCGGTATAAAGTATGCCGGATACAGACAAGTCATGTATGCTTATCAGGATTTTGGTTATCCGGAGTATGCGTATGTGTCGTCCTGCAATATCGAACCGACAAATGGCATTGTACATGTTCTTCGGCTGGACCATTATCTAGGATTCTCTATTTCTGGTCTATTATGGCGTGCGCTTGAGGCGGGAGTTGATTACCCGAAGAAAAGAGGCGGCAACAGCGGTCTCATAAAAACAACTGTCCGGGAAGAAGAACTTGAAGATATGTATATAAAAGAGAAGAACGATGAATAAGATAGATTATTATAATAGTTGGTTGTGTAAGGCAGCGAACATGGTCTGTCTGGCAGTCTGTGTGTTAGCCTTGGCGGGATGTAATGAGGATGAAGCAAATTCGATCAAGGAAGACCCGTATGCCGGTGGCCGTGCTCCTTTAGAGGTCAAGTTATTATCAGAAAACCATCTCCGGAGTCTGCCGGCCCGAGAGAACAAGTTATTTTTAAGGCATCCGTCTGGCTAAATATTGCCATCCGGAAGAAGATACTTTGATTTTGACTTTTATATCTCTGACGAGAAATGTAAGATAGAAAGTGCTACGGATTCTACATTGACCATTGTAGTTCCGGAAGCTGTAAGTTCAGGAACCACTTATCTTGTTTTGGAAAATCAGATATTTTATGGTCCTTATTTTAGCATATTGGGTAGTGTATCCATAGATGAGGGTTTTGAATATTATAAAACAGGTCCTTATAATGGATTGATTTATTCTTGCGTTCCATGGTGTGGAAATACAGAATTGACCAGCGAATTTTATTTATGTGGCGATTTTAGGCAGGAGAAAACTAAACCCTATGGTGGAATTGCCATGATTAATAATGAAAAGGGATTAATAAAATACGGTACTGCCGATAAAATCAAGATAGGACGTGGAATTGCGACAGGTTCGTTTTATGATGAAAATACGGATGAATTTTATTATCCCGAGGTAGATGGTATGAATTATTGGAAAGCGGACAAAGAGTCACCAAGAGCTTTGATTTATGGAGCATTTCGGGAATACGAGACTTATAGTGCCTCGTTGGGGGGCTTTGAATTTAAGAATATTCTTTTGGCGAATAATGACCTTACTATAAAGACAGAAACCAAGAAATTTTCTGATTACACTGGAAAAACCTATGATATATCTGTACCGGCATTTGTTGGTGGAACCATGATGTCGGAAAAAATAATCCGTGCTTTCAGTACCTCTGATGGAAAAATAATAGCTATAGGGAATTTCACGGTTCATCGGATGACAGATTATGACAATACACTTGTGATGCCAATAAGCGACTGTTGGCAGCTGAAATATTAACTCCGGCGCGTTCAGTGATGAGAATGGACGAAATCGGACAGCTTGATAAGACATATCGCCGGAGCCTGCAGAATGAGGAAGAATCATTGCCGGGAACAACGGGAGAAATAAAAGATGCTTGTATGTTGAGTGACGAATCTCTCATTATAGTCGGAGCATTTACTTCCTTTGATGGAAAGCCAGTCTGGAATATTGTGAAACTTGATAAGAACGGACAGGTGGACGATGCATTTCAGAGTGTTGTAGGCGGAGCTAACGGAGACATAAATAGAATCACTTGTACATCTTTTAAAGATGAAAACGGGATGGAACAGGAACGTATTGTGCTTGTCGGTAGTTTCACTACATTCAACGGACAGCCGGCGCAAGGAATGGTCATTCTGGATGCGGAGGGAAATCCGGACCCAGGTTTTGTCCTGAAAGAATTGGAAGGCGGAATTTTGAATTTTGCGAAGATTGTAGATTTGAATGCAAATGGTGAAACAGCTATGCCCCATGTTGTCATTTCCGGAACATTTACCAAGTATGATGGTATCACACGACAGGGATTCTTAATACTGGATATGAAAGGAGATGCTATACAGCGTTTCAATGTACCCGGAAGATTTTATGGTCAATTATATGACGCGCAGTATTCTTTAACTTCGGACAATGTTAACGGACTTTTGCTTACAGGGGATTTTAGTTCTTTTGATGGTAAGAGAATGAATAATATCGTGATGCTTAAAGTAGATTTAGCTGAAAATACAAACAATGAACCTTAAATGAATAAATGTATGAAAGTAAATAACTACAAAAGAATAACGAATCTTGCCGGTACATGTTTTCTGGGGATATTACTCCTTTTAGTGACTGCCTGCAATGAGGTAATGGAAGATTCGTTGAGATATGATTATCCGGCATCCGGTTCCAACTATGAATCGGGACATGTGCTGCTGGTGGTAATGGATGGTGCAGCCGGTAGAGCAGTACAGGCGGCGCGAAATGCATATAAAGCTCCTAACCTGAAATCCATGATTGCTCATGCCTTGTATACAGATTATGGGTTAGCGGATGGAAGTAACAACATTGCCGGTGGAGAAATGACGAATGCGCGTGGTTGGGCCAATTTGATGATAGGCAACACTACGCATGACATAAAGACGGAGGATGACCTGATAGCCGGAACTGACAATTTCATTTCACGTCTGGTTGAGGAAAATAGTCTTGTCAGTATGTATGCGGTGGATGAAAAATTCAGGCAAACTTTTGCGGTCAAGGGAATGACAGCTCCTGAAGTGAATACGGATGAGGCAGTAAAAAACGGAGTATTAGAAGAATTAAAACTGCCTGATACGTCAGATTTAATTGTTGCGGAATTTGGTGGGGTACGCGAAGCAGCCGGTGGAGAGTTCTATAATGAGAACGGCACCCCTACAGAGGCGGTTGTAAATGCTATCGGTGTATTGGATAATTACATTGGTGAAATGTGGAGTGCGCTGAAAGAACGTCCCGGTTATGAAAATGAGAACTGGTTGATCATTGTCACGTCCAACTATGGAGGAGACGTGCAGATGGTAGAAGGAAAGGAGTTCGCAGACCATTATGCGGATGTATCGCGCAATACATTCACCTTGATGTACAATGAACGTCTGGTCTCACAGATACAGGCAGCTCCGGGGAATACGGCCCTTTCTTATTCTTTTTCTACACCTGCTTGGTCCTATGATTATAGAAATCCGAATCCCAATCGTTATGCGGAATCGCACGGTTAGGAAATACAGAAATGGGTGAATTTTATTTTAATGATAAAAATGAAATAGAACCTGTTACCATTCAGTTTTTCTTAAGTTCAAGTGTCTATAATTCTCGAAAATATGTGATTCTTTCTAAGAGTTCTAATATGGACGAAAAAACCAAAGTTGGTAATGGCTGGTTTTTTCATTTTAATGCGGATACCAATAATAGACGTATTTGTTTCGGATTTGGTGGAAAAAGATGGCTCATACAAACTAAAGATGAGAACAATCTGGACTGGAGTCAATGGCATGTTCTTACTTTGACATTGGAGCCGAACCCTGATCCTAAAAAGCCGGCAAATACATTGTTGACTATTTATATAGACGGAGAATTAAATAATCAGTTGAGCTACAAGAATAGTGAGATCGTTAATGGTTATACCCAGAATAAATCTTTTCCTTCCACAGATGCGCCATTGCGTATAGGAGGAACGGAAAATAGAGATTCGCAAAATTCACAACAAAATACAAAAAACCAGCAATTCAGCAATTACATTTATGTTACAAATTTACAGATATATGATGTCGCTATTCCTAAAGAAGATGTCGCCTTGTATGCAGGTAAAAATCAGTTGCATTTATTGAAGGATTCCTATAAATACTGGGATAATCTGAAAGGATATTGGCCATGTGACTTGAGATGATCAGATGGAACCTACATTGAAGAACTATGCAAAAGACAATGGTGAGGATGCTACGGATGATTTTGTGATTGATCGTGGTGCTGCTGATGTATGGCTATCGGGCAGTAGTTTATCGCCCGCCATCCATCCCATTCCTGAATCGGACAAGACGTTTTATGTCAAGACATTCAATACAGTGGACGTTCCGCGTCAGATATTTGTGTGGCTCGGGAAGAATGTCCGTTGGGACTGGGCTATGGAGGGCAAAGCATGGAAATTTGCTTATGAAGAATTTTAAAATGGAAACAATTGAAATGCTTTAAATTTTGGTAGATATGAAAGATAAAATAGTATATATTCTCCTGGCCGTATGGGGCGTATGGGGAGCAACAGCATGTGAAGACAAAGACTTCGAACAGATTATCTCTGCAACGGATGATTATACTTCTGCGACAGGAGGTGACTATTATGAAGGAGGAGGTATTGACGTCAGTCTTTATGACAAAGCGCGTATTTTCCCCGGCTTGGTAGACACTCTGACGGAAAAGCGGGTGGATGAGCAGGTAGTAAATATAGATATGGCTTATCGTTCGGCAAAAGCGGTCAACGTCAATTTAGCAATGACTTCTCCGGCTATTTACAGCACGGGGCTTTATGCAGGTGCAGGCGAGAAAATAACAGTGATGTTGGATGATGATGTGAAAGGACTAACTGTACAGATCGGTATCCATTCGCGTGACTTATCTTCGTTGGTAGGGAGTAGCTATTTGGAACGTGATCCTAAGGTTGTGACTTCAATGGCTTTGTTCAAGGGAAAAAATGAAATTCGTAATCCTTATGGCGGGTATATCTGGATCAAACGTTCAGGCGACGCCAGCGATACTGGTATCGTACCTCTAAAAGTGCAGGGAGCTTATCTTGCTCCCGACTATGTGGTTGGAGAAACTGAAGCTGCTGAATGGGGAGAGAAAATAAAGACAACAACTGTTCCATGGATTGAATTGAGAGGAAAGCAAATCGCGTTTTCAGTTCCTGTTAAGTATATGAAATTGAAGCTGCAATCGGAGGGACAGAGTTTTGTAACCCGATTGGAACAATCACTTGAATTATGGGATGATTGGGTATTGTGTTACAATGAATTTTATGGACTGGATGACGCTGAATCGGAAACATTTCCCAAACCGGATTTCCCGGTCAGAGTGGTTATGGATGCACATCTGGTTACGGAACGTTATTCCTATTACAGCAATACGAATCTCGAATTGCTTCAAACGGAAGAGTTGATTGATATGATAGCCGATCCGGAACAGGTTAAAGCAGGTGCCTTGAATACTTCTCACGTAGTAGGATGGATGTCTTTAGGATTGTTTGTTCAAACCTATTGGCCTACTCCAGCTCCGAATTCTTTTAAAGATATGTATAGCTTGATGCCCAATTTCTATTTCTTATATAAACATGGCTGGTGGGGGAATCAGCAGGATGCAAAACTTTTTGCATATAAATTATTTGGTAGAGATCAAAAAGTGATAAATACGACTCAATATAATCTGAATGCAGACGAATTTGAAAACTTGGTCTCATGGGCAAAAGCGGATAGTTGCAAGATATATAGTGATGAAGCTAAAAGGCCTAGTAAATCAGGGAACGACTATTGGCCGGCGGCATTGACTTTCTATTCAGCCATATTAAGTTATAAGCAGGAAGATACGGGTAAAGATGGTTGGAAGTATTTTGCTTATCTCAATCGTTTTCTTAGCAATGAGGGGCAGAATGTGTCAATTTTTAATCGTTTGAGTATGTCGGAGGCAATGTTGACATGCTTGAGTCATTATTTTGAGCGTGACTTTACTCCGTTATTCGATCGTTATGGAATTGAAATCTCTGATAAAATGCGGGCAGAAGCACTTCAGTATAAAGCTGTGGAAAAACGTATTTGGGAGCATAATCCGTTGAAAGGTAATGATACTTCGGATTTTGATGGAAAAGTGTTCTATACGAAGTCGGGAAAAACTCCTTTCCGTCATTTACGGTCAGAGTGGACGGCAGTGGCGTATTCCGGAACCGGAGAAGATTTGAAGGCATCCAACTACGGTTATGTTTACGAGAGCAGAGCTATAAAATATAATACCCCTTTCAACCTGTTCGATGGAGATAGAAGCACGTTATGGCAATCTTATTCTGATCTTTATGAGGAATATACGGATGAAAACGGAGATAAACATTATCCATATAAGATTGATAATCTGTATTATAATGCGAAGGCTCCCGATCTTCCTTATACTATCGTCATACAGCCCGGTGAAAGTCGGAGTATAGATCTGGATGGTGTATACATGGCGTTTGGATTTACTGAAGTAAACGGTATTTATAATAGTGATGTGAAAGATTATGATAAATATGCTTTCAGACCGCAACATATTATAGTAGAAGTAACAAGTACCCCGTTGGAGTATAATGATGTGGATACGATTTATACCAATATACAACAAGTTCAATGGAAACAAGTTTTTGATTCTGACCGTGATCCTAAGGGTACTCCTTCACAGCAATTCTGGCCTGATCGTAGTAATTTATTCTATATTGAACTGGATCAGAAAGCGACTAATGTTACAGGAATTCGGTTGACTATGGACAGAGAGAGTCATATAGCGAAAGATCGTCCGGCTAATTTCCCTGCAGATGAAAAACCGAATCGTCCGGAATTTACCAATAAATATTTGAACAGGATACAGAAAATCGCTGAATTTGGTACTTTTTATTTTAATGAATGAAAAATATGAGAACACAAAAAATTATGAAATGGAGTTTTCTGGCAGTAATGTTGCTGGGGAATATATCGATATCGTGTACAAAATACGATACGCCCGATTTTGTAGAAGAGACCGGGGGAGTGTCGGGCAATTTGTCAGTCAAGAAAAATGTTCTTTGGATAAATCTGGAAGGAGCAGGGGGAGGCGACTTGGTTAAGAATGCTTTTCCGGACGATGGAGTGGTAAAAGGATTATTACCCCGCAGCCGCTATGCATGGAATGGCTTGGAATCGGAGCATATAGACGATACCTATACTCCTACTGCTGAAAACGCAATAGCCTGTGCCTCGATGCTAACAGGGAATATACCAATGCGTCACGGCATAGCGGATGAAACATATTTGTCGGAGGTTTACTTCGATCCAGATTATGATGAAAGTATGAAAGCATATCCCGGTTTTTTCCAATATATTGTAGATTATGACAAATCGATGAAGACGTGGCTGTGACTCCCTGGAAGACACAGAATCAGGAACTGTTGGAGAAAGCCGGTACTACTGTAACCACGACATCCGACGAAGAAACTCTGAATACGGTTTTGCAGCAGATTGATAATGAAAATAATCGCGTTATCTATCTATCCTTTCGCGATGTGTTGGATGCAGCGAAGAGTGGAGGAGGCTGGAAGGATTCCAATACTCAATATATAAATGCTATGCATAAGATGGATGGCTATATTGGTCAGCTTCTCGAAGCTATCCGGGCACGACCTGAATATTATTATGAAGACTGGCTGATAATGATTACTTCCAATCATGGTGGCACTGCTGACGGACGATATGGAGGAATGTCTCTTGAGGAGAGGAACATGTTCGGGATCTTTTATTATGAACATTTCTCCAAAGGGAAAGAGATGAATCCCGGATTAGTAGAAGATGTCCTATGTTTCGATCAGTCTTTTCAGGGGGTTGTAATAGATTCCATCGAACCGACACCGGATAAGAAAGGTATTGAAACAATGCGGCAGATTTATTCACTGGATTCATTGGACAGCGGAATGACGGTGGAGATCATTATGGCAGCCCGGCCTTCAATCGGCCGGAGTTATGTGCCTGGAGATCAAAATGGAAAAAATCTTTTTGGAAAGCGTAGGTGGAACATGTCACTTACCCATACTTATGCATCTGCTTTGGGAAGTTTCTATGGTAAAAATGACGGGACGGACGGACAAAGAACCGCTGCTTTTCTTAATCCGATGATTCATACCTATACTTCAACTGTGAAATTGTATGATACGGAAGCACATATACAGAAGGACTGGGTAGATGAGGTTATAGATCAATGGGGGAATGTAACCGAAGGATATAACAAAATGACACCTAAACGGAAAGGAAAGGTTGCTGTTTATAGTTATTATGATGGCCTGAAGAAAACAACCAAGAGTACGGATGCTGATTTAGACTGGAGTATTGCCGATTACGTAGACAATACTAACCTGACTCTTTATGGTGGTATGAGTAATTTATGCCGCTATATTCTCGAACTCCGAATTTGGAACAAAGAATTATCACCGGCTGAAGTGAAGCAATACAGTAATAAGTTGAAATTATCTCCGAGTGATCCTATGTATGGAAACCTAATAGGTTATTGGCAATTTTATAAAGGAGAAGACGGGCAATACTTGAAAGATGACTCGATAGTAGTGAATCAAATCAAACAGGTCAAGAAGAGAGTAAAAGTTGGTGATCGGGAAGAAGAACAGTTCTTAGATACAGAGGGACTCCGATTACGTAAGAAATTTACGGCTTCTAACAATAAGTCTTATTATACTTATGTGAGAAAGAAGATCTAAAATATCAGACTCTGACAAATACGTTATACCAAACGATAGAATCTGAAGGCAGAATGATGGAAAGTGTGTTGCCGGTACCGACAGTTTTGCAATGGCTGGATATCAGTTTTCCTTTGGAAACACTCGCGAAACAGGGCTAACGCCTTCAAAACGTCCAAATTGGATGGTGTAGCATATCCTTGGGATGGGGAAAATAATAGAGCTGTATGGCGTGGTATGTTTTTGGGTGATTATACAGTTGATCTGGAATGGCGGGAATACGAAAAATAAAGTGGTAGCTCACAAGAGAAATCACTCTTGAGTTTTAATTAAAATCATTCAACCTCGATTTTCTTTTATATCTTCTTATAGGGATTTATATAAAGAAAACCGAGGGTTGTTGCTTTTGGCAGAATAAAATCTAGTAGAAGATATGAAGACAAAAATTAAAATGCTTTTAGGTATGTTTGTTGGCATGTTCGGATATTGCATGCTAACATTTGCTCAACCCTCTTTAGAAGAACAAAAAGTGAAAATTGAGCGTTGGAAAAGAGAGTTTAAATCTCTGGATAGACAGTATGTGCAAAATCAT
>ENA-OQDE01000507-OQDE01000507.1-human-gut-metagenome-genome-assembly--contig:-NODE-507-length-22808-cov-2.797716_pt1 | contig 22808 bp, 28 predicted proteins | sample MGYA00242768_ERZ504595 | MGnify/ENA primary metagenome ERZ504595 (study PRJEB26092, sample SAMD00036307) | human gut metagenome | host: Homo sapiens | study: EMG produced TPA metagenomics assembly of... | reverse complement strand
TTGAGAATTCTTATCAGGTGATGGCTATCCAGTTTATGGGAATGGCACAAGCTATCGACTACCTGAAAATACAGGATCGCCTAAGTTCCAAAAGCAGGCAGGTTTATGAAGAAATACGCAGTTTCTTCCCTGTATTTACCAATGACACACCTAAATATAAAGAGATAGAATGATGATAGACTATCTCAAAAAAGAAGATAAATAAAATGAAATATGCATTAGTAACCGGAGGAAGCCGAGGTATCGGCCGTGCTGTCAGTTGTAAACTGGCGGAAATGGGCTACTTTATACTGATAAATTATCAGAATAATGACGCAGAAGCGGAGAAAACGTTGCAGTTAGTACAGGAAAAAGGAAGTAATGGCGAGTTGATGAAGTTCGATGTGACCGACCCTGCCGCTATCACCCTTGCTTTGGGCAACTGGGCTTCCCAACACCCTGACGAATATATCGAGGTACTGATAAACAATGCAGGTATCCGCAAAGACAACCTGATGCTCTGGATGACAGGAGAAGAATGGAGCAAAGTGCTCGATATCAGCCTGAACGGATTCTTCAACGTGACACAGCCTTTATTGAAGAATATGCTGGTCAAACGTTATGGACGTATCGTAAATATCGTGTCATTGTCGGGCATTCAGGGAATGCCCGGCCAAGCCAATTACTCCGCAGCCAAAGGTGGCGTAATAGCTGCTACCAAAGCACTGGCACAGGAAGTTGCCAAGAAGAAAGTAACAGTCAATGCAGTAGCTCCGGGATTCATCGTACGGATATGACGGAAGGAATTGATGAGAACGAATGGAAGAAACATATTCCCGCGGGACGTTTCGGCACTCCGGAAGAGGTTGCCGACCTGGTCGGTTTCCTGGCATCTCCAGCCTCATCCTACATCACAGGAGAAGTGATTTCCATCAACGGAGGACTATATACTTAAAATAAAAGCATAGAATAGACAAAATAATGAAAAGAGTTGTTATCACGGGAATGGGGATTTACTCTTGCATCGGCAAGAATCTGGATGAAGTAAAAGACTCACTATATAATGGGAAATCGGGAATTGGCATAGACCCAGTACGGAAAGAATTGGGTTATTTTTCTGCATTAACGGGGATATTGGAACGTCCCGACTTGAAGAAGTTGTTGGACCGCCGTAAACGTCTCTGTCTACCGGAGCAGGGAGAATATGCTTATCTCGCTACATTAGAAGCTTTCCGTAATGCCGGTATTAATGAGGATTTTCTCGAAGCCAATGAAGTGGGTATTTTGTATGGCAATGATAGTAGTGCCGCTCCTGTTATTAATGCAGTGGACATCATTCGTGAAAAGAAAAACACTGCACTGGTAGGTTCCGGTTCTATTTTCCAGTCGATGAATTCCACCGTGACAATGAACCTGTCAGTTATTTTCAAACTAAGAGGGGTCAACTTCACCATTGCCGGAGCCTGTGCAAGCGGTTCTCACGCTATTGGTATGGGTTACCTGCTTATAAAATCGGGATTACAGGATTGTATTCTTTGCGGTGGCGCACAAGAAGTCAATCCTTATGCAGTAGGAAGTTTCGACGGACTAAGCGCATTTTCCACCCAGGAAGCAGCCCCCGAGAAAGCCTCGAAACCTTTTGATAAACGACGTGACGGACTGATTCCGAGTGGAGGAGCCGCCAGTCTGGTATTAGAGAGTTATGAATCGGCTGTAAAAAGAGGAGCTCCCATTTTGGCCGAAGTCATCGGTTACGGTTTTTCATCCAATGGAGATCACATCTCCGTGCCTAATGTGGACGGTCCGAAACGTTCTCTTCAAATGGCTATCAAAGATGCAGGGATTGCACTCGAACAGATCAATTATATCAATGCACACGCCACTTCAACTCCGGTAGGTGACTTGAACGAAGCGAAAGCCATTGCGGAAGTATTTGAAGGGCATCACCCGTATGTGACCTCCACAAAGTCTATGACAGGACATGAAATGTGGATGGCCGGTGCCAGTGAAGTGATCTATTCCACCCTCATGATGAACAACGGTTTCATCGCTCCCAACCTCAATTTCGAGGAACCGGACGAGGCCTCTGCACAATTAAATATACCTACAACGGGTAAACCTGGAATTTGATACGTTCCTTTCCAACTCATTCGGATTCGGAGGAACCAATTCCACGCTAATCATACGTAAAATCAATCCATAATTTACTAAAGAAATCAGATATATGACAAATGAAGAAATCATCGAGAAGATAAGAACCACTCTGGCAGAAGAGTTTGAAGTAGACATCGACGTCATCCAGCCGGATGCACCGTTAATGGAAACTCTTGAACTGGACAGCCTGGACTTGGTCGATATGGTGGTACTGGTAGAAAAGAACTTCGGCTTCAACGTAACCGGACAAGATTTTGCGGGTATCAAAACCTTCCAGGACTTCTACGATCTCGTTATCACCCGTATGCAGGAAGCCAAGTAAATATGTCGACGTGGAAAGGCAAAACCCGGAGGAACATTCGGATACTTATTCTTTATTTACCTGATTAAGTATCTGGCATTACTGCCGCTTATATATTTCTAAGTCTGGTAGTATTGTACTTCGTACCGTTTGCTCCGAAAGCCACTAAAAGCACCTGGTTTTATGCCCGCCACATTCTGAAATACAACCGAATACGCTCTTTGGGTATGTTGCTGCGCAACTATTACCGGTTAGGGCAAATCCTGATTGACAAAGTAGCTATTGGTAACGGAAAAGTCGATCAATACCGGTTTGAGTTCGAACGGTATCCGGAATTTCTGCAATTGCTGAACAGCGAACAGGGAGTAATTATGATTGGTGCCCATGTGGGAAACTGGGAAATAGGCGTTCCTTTCTTCGACGATTACGGAAAGAAAATCAATATCGTGATGTATGATGCCGAACATCGTAGAATCAAAGAGATATTGGAGAAAAATGGTCAGGACAAGGATTTTAAGATTATCCCCGTCAACGAAGATAACCTGACACACGTTTTCCGTATTACCGAGGCGTTAAACAAGAAAGAATATGTATGCTTCCAGGGCGACCGTTATCTGAATAAAGAGAAACTGCTGACAGGAACACTCCTGGGACAGAAAGCTCCTTTCCCTGCCGGTCCTTTCTTGCTTGGTTCGCGAATGAAAGTTCCGGTGGTATTCTACTTTGCCATGAGAGAGCCGGCAGAACCTACCGTTTTCATTTTATAAGGACGGAACCAGTCATACGAACCAAAGAAAAGAAAGCAGAGATCGCTCTGCTCGAACAATATACGGCCGCTTTGGACCAAATACTGAAACGCCATCCGGAACAATGGTTCAACTATTACTCATTCTGGAAAACCACGAGTGACGGTTCGCCCTCCAAAGGATTGAAATAAAGATATAACAAAATAAAGATGCAACAGAATCAATATGATAAGGAACCGTTGACCGCGGTAGAGGCACAACGCCTGGCACAAGAAATAGCTTTCGGGCCCATCGTGTTTCAGGTATCACGCCTTATGCTCAAATTCGGTATTTTTCAGTTACTGGCCGACGAACGCGCTGGCATGACACAAGAAGAAATCAGCAAGGCTTGTGGGTTGTCTTCTTATGCGACACAAGTTTTGTTGGAAGCCTCATTAACCATCGGTACCGTATTGCAGCACGAAAACCGTTACCGCCTTGCCAAAGCCGGATGGTTCCTGCTCAACGACAAGATGGTACGCGTCAATATGGATTTCAACCACGATGTCAACTATCTGGGAATGTTCCATCTTGAAGAGGCTCTCACCAACGGACGTCCCGAAGGGCTGAAAGTATTCGGCGAATGGAGTACCATCTATGAAGGCTGTCAAGTCTGCCCTCACAGGTACAAAAGAGCTGGTTCGGTTTCGATCATTATTACTCGGATTGCTCGTTTGACGAAGCTTTGGCGATTGTTTTCGCCCGTCATCCCAAGACTTACTGGATGTGGGAGGTAATACCGGTCGATGGGCAACCAAATGCGTAAGCTATGACGACGCAGTGGAAGTAACTATTATGGACCTTCCGCAACAATTGGAGATGATGCGTCATCAAACTAAAGACCTGCCCGGAGCAATGCGTATCCACGGGTATGGCGCCAATCTGCTCGATCCCGAAGTACCTTTCCCGACAGTTCGATGCCATCTGGATGAGCCAGTTCCTTGATTGTTTCTCGGAAGAAGAAGTAACCAGCATACTGACCCGTGCAGCCCGCTCTATGAGCCGGGGGAGCCGCCTCTATATCATGGAAACTTTCTGGAACCGGCAAAAGTTTGACACAGCCGCTTATTGCCTGACACAAATCAGTCTTTATTTCACAGCCATGGCAAATGGTAACAGCAAAATGTATCATTCGGATGATATGGAACGGTGCATCAAAGCAGCGGGATTGGAAGTTGAAAAGATAGATGACCATTTAGGAATGGGACACAGCATTGTACAATGCAGATTGAAATGAACAACAGGGAAGTTATCATACAAGGAGAAGGAATACTCAATTTGATTCCACAGCGTCCGCCCATCGTGATGGTGGACAGTTTCTTTGGTATCGAAAAGAATCATTCTTATTCCGGACTGACTGTTACTGCTGATAATATTTTCTACGAAACCGGAAAACTGCAAGAGGCAGGAATTATTGAACACATCGCTCAATCAGCAGCAGCACGTATCGGATTTCTTTATACCCGGCAGGGTGAAAAAGTACCGTTAGGTTTATCGGCTCGGTAGACAAACTTAAAATCTACGATTTGCCAAAGAACGGGATGAAACTATTTACGGAGATTACCGTTGTACAGGAGGTATTCGACATTACATTGATTTCTGCACAAGTGAAAGTGGAAGACAAGCTGATAGCTGAATGCAGGATGAAAATATTTATAAAAAAAGAATGAAACGGAAAACGAATCAACAGGTTGCAGCTTTGACTAACCGGACTACCTTCAGAGTGCGGTTCAGCGAAATAGACTCCATGCAGATTGTATGGCACGGTGAGTATGTGCGCTATTTTGAAGATGGAAGAGAAGCTTTTGGCAAACAGTATGGTTTGGATTATATGAGTATTTACCGGGAGGGATACATGGTTCCTATCGTGGATTTAACCTGTCAGTTCAAACAATCACTATCTTTTGGTGAAGAAGCGATTGTCGAGACGCGCTATATTGCCTGTGAGGCAGCCAAGATAAAATTTGAATACGTTATCTACCGGGCTACCGACCAGAGTATAGTAGCTACCGGAAGCACCATACAAGTGTTCCTGAACCTGAATAAAGAATTGGAGCTTATGAACCCTCCGTTTTATCTGGAATGGAAAAAGAAATGGAATATCCTTTAAATATATACATCACAGCCCATACGCTGATTAGTTCGTTAGGTTTCGGCATCCCGGAAAACCTGGAGGCCATCCATAACTACCGAAGCGGAATCCGTATGCAAGAAGCCGGCCTAATTTCCGATCATCCCCTATTGGCGGGAATGATTGATTCTGTGGAATTGGAAAAACGGGCGAAGCTGATGCAGATTACGGATTATACCCGAATGGAGCAATTATTCATACTGGCTATCCAAGAGGTTATTTCTCAATCGGGAGCGACTTGCGGGAACCGGATTACGCCTTGTTGTTATCTACCACTAAAGGAAATGTTGATTTATTGAGTGAATTACCTGCTGACAGTCCGGTTTTTCTTTGGAAAATGGCGGAGCGAATCGGAGATTTCTTTGGAGCGACAAATCAGGTAGAGGTCATCTCCAATGCCTGTATATCAGGAGTCTCGGCACTAATCGTCGCTAAGAGATGGATAGAATCAGGACGTTACAAACGAGTGATTGTGGCAGGTGGGGATATTCTTTCCCATTTCATTACCAGCGGCTTTCTATCGTTTCGATCTGTCAGCGCACACCTTTGCCGACCATACGATATACAACGGGATGGATTAAGTCTGGGCGAAGCCTGTGGAGCTGTTCTTTTAGAAACTCAAGGAAACGCGAATCATATTATTCTCTCCGGAGGAGCAATCAGCAATGACGCCAACCATATATCCGGTCCTTCCCGAACAGGGGACGGTTTAGCTCTAGCCATTAATCAGGCAATGGAAGAAGCCGGAGCACTCCCCGAAGACATTAGCTTTATCAATGCACACGGAACAGCTACGGTTTACAATGATGAAATGGAATCCAAAGCCATACATCTGGCGGGATTAGCTGCAGTTCCGGTGAATAGCCTCAAGCCCTATTTCGGTCATACATTAGGAGCTTCGGGCATTATCGAAACCATACTTTGCATAGAGCAACTAAAAGAAGGAAGATACTACGGAACTTTAGGGTATGAAACACTCGGTGTTCCCATGCCTATCACTGTCTATGCCACTCATCAGCCGATACCGATGAAATGCTGCATCAAAACTGCTTCCGGTTTCGGAGCTGTAATGCCGCACTGGTATTATCCCTCCCCGATGCTCATCTGAAACAGAAAGCAAACTCGCAGGCAACCGACAAAGCGAGTGCTCCGTCAGTTTGCAAAGCAGTGGTGGAATCGGGCAACATGGTCACAATCAGACCGGGAGCAGTAGAAAGTAAAGGAACAACTGTATTCAGCTCTTCGGAAACAGACTTTGCACCATTCATCCGGGAAGCATACAAGCATCTGGGAGAAAACAATATGAAGTTCTATAAGATGGACAACCTCTGTAAGCTGGGATATGTAGCTGCCGAATATTTACTGAAAGATACAAACTACCGTCCGAAAGAGATTGGAATCATTCTTGCCAATGCTTCTTCCTCTCTGGATACGGACTGCAAACATCAGGCAATCATCAGTAAAGAAGGGGACAAAGCAGCCAGTCCTGCCGTGTTTGTCTACACTCTCCCCAATGTAGTATTGGGAGAAATCTGTATCCGGCACAAGATTCAGGGAGAGAATACATTCTTTGTCCGTCGGCAATCAGATGCTGCCTCATTAGAGGATTATGCAAGGATTGTGATGGCGAAAAGTAAGTTACGCACCTGTATCATAGGCTGGTGCGAACTACTGGACGGACATTATCAAGCAGAATTTAAACAACTTAATAATATATCAACGATTTATGGATAATTTAGATCAAACCAAAAAAGAACTGATGGACGAAGTGAAAGGGAAACTAATCGAAGAGTTGAACCTTGAAGAAATCACTCCGGAAGATATTGACAATGAAGCCCCTCTGTTTGGCGACGAAGGTCTTGGCCTTGACTCCATTGACGCACTCGAAATCATCCTGATTCTGGAACGCGAATACGGTATAAAGATAGAGAACCCCAGTGAAGGAAAACAAATCTTCTACTCGGTACGTACACTGGCAGACTACATCATTGCTAATCGCAAAGCTTAACCGATGAAGATATACGTCACCGGATTGGGAGTTGTTTCGGGGATCGGTATCGGAGTTTCCGAAAATATAGAAGCGTTGAGACAAAGAAAGCATGGCATCGGAAAAGTAACTCTTTTTCCGACTGCTCTCGATGTGCCCGTATCCGAAGTGAAACGTAGCAATGAGGAACTAAAGAAACTGATCTCTTTACCTCCGCAACGCACTGTATCACGTACAGCCTTGTTGGGAATGATAGCAGCCGAAGAAGCAATGAAAGATGCGGGACTCACACCACCATTACGTATCGGTTTTATTTCCGCCACTTCCGTTGGCGGCATGGATTTGAGTGAGCACTTCTATGAATCTTTCAAGAAAAATCCGGGACAGGGACGGTTACGGGAAGTAATTTCACACGACTGCGGAGCCAGTACAGAATTGATTGCTTCGTATTTGGGTATCAATGATTTTATAACCACCATCAGTACAGCCTGCTCGTCAGCAGCCAATGCCATCATGCTGGGAGCAAGAATGATTAAACACGGGCTACTGGATGCTGCTATCGTGGGAGGTACGGATGCACTTTGCCGGTTTACGCTCAATGGATTCAACTCCCTGATGATTTGGACAAAACACATTGCCGTCCTTTTGACCGCTCACGTACCGGATTAAATCTGGGAGAAGGTGCCGGTTACTTAGTGCTTCAATCGGAAAGTTCACTCCAAAGAACTCCTTATTGCGAACTTAGCGGTTACGCCAATACGAATGAGGCTTATCATCAAACAGGAAGTTCTCCTGAAGGGGACGGTGCCTTTCTGTCAATGAGTGAAGCTATCGCCTCCAGTGGCATTTCTCCCAAAGAAATCGATTATATCAATGTACATGGAACAGGTACTCCCGGCAATGATGCGTCAGAAGGCATGGCGCTCCGAAGAATCTTTGGAGAACACGTTCCGCCATTTAGTTCGGTAAAAGCTTTTATCGGACATACCTTAGGAGCTTCCGAAGGAATTGAAGCTGTTTACTCCGTTCTTTCAATAGATAAAGGTCTGATTTATCCCAACCTGAACTTTACGGATGCGATGCCGGAAACAGGACTGATACCGGAAACCTCTCTTCAAGAAGGAATCCCCATCCGACATGTGTTATCCAACTCTTTCGGTTTCGGAGGAAACGATTCATCGCTCCTCTTTTCCGCAACGAATTTTCCAGCATGAACGCACCTTTAAGTATTTAAGCCTATGCAGCCAGTTTATATTCAACGCATCGCTTCCATTCATCCGCCAAAGGATCATTCACCAGGAAATAATCGCCCTTATCTTCAGGCTTACGAACCCGATTATAAGGATATTATCACCAATGCGACCTTGCGCAGACGCATGAGCCGTATCGTAAAAATGGGGGTGGCCTGCGGATTGGAATGTATGGGTGAACTATCTCCTGAAAAGATACAAGGAATCATCACAGCAACAGGATTGGGCTGCTTGACAGATACGGAAAAATTCCTGAACAACTTATTGGATAATAAAGAGCGGATGCTGAATCCTACTCCTTTCATCCAGTCGACATTCAATACAATCGGTGCACAAATAGCTCTGATTCATCAAATACATGCCTACAACATGACTTATGTCCACCGTGGGCTTAGTTTTGAAAGTGCTTTATTGGACGCTATGATGAAAATAGGAGAAGGAAGCGAGAATATACTTGTGGGAGCCATCGATGAAATGACAGAAACCTGTTACACGATTCAGCAACGGCTGGGAATGCTGAAAGGGATAGCAGCCGGAGAAGGTGCTCAATTCTTTCTGTTAAGTCGGGAAGCCGGAGAGCATCCGTTGGCTGAAATACAGGGAGTCGAAACTTTCATCGGGAAACAGACAACAGAAGAAATCAGCTCCCGAATCATCCGTTTTTTGCAACGAAATGGTTTAGAATGTCAGGATATTCAGTGGTTGGTTACCGGGAAAAACAAGAAGCAACACAATCAAGATGACTCTCACGAGCAAACTGTCGACAATGGCAACTCTATTTATGAAGAGCTTGAAACAAACATTTTCCCGGAAAGTGTTCATCTTAGTTTTAAGAATGAATGTGGTGAATATCCTACCGCAACATCGTATGCGGTATGGAAAGCAGTGAACGAATCGGTCAACTGCACTACCTCGACCCATATATTGATTTACAATCATCACCACTCCATCAATCATTCATTGATTCTAATCCGGAAAAGCGTATGATAATCGTTTGCCTCCTTCTTTGCTTGCTCTTGCTCCTGTCTTTTCTCGTTTATGCCTCTTATAGCATTCAATCGGGAATTTACCTCCGGTCATTTTGCAAAAAGCATACTGCGGAAAAGATTGTCGCCCTGACTTTTGATGACGGCCCCGACTCCCTACAGACTCCCAAAGTTCTGCAGGTACTAAAAGAATATCAGGTAACCGCCTGTTTCTTCTGTATCGGTCATAAGGTAAAAGGGAATGAAGCAATCTTGCAAAAAATGGTGGCAGAAGGTCATCTGATTGGAAATCATTCGCATACCCATTCCGGTTTATTCCCGCTATACGGGCTCTCCAAGATGAAAAAAGACTTGCAAACTTGTCAGTGTGAACTAGAACGAGTAACTTCGCAGCCGGTTAGTTTGTTTCGTCCGCCGTTCGGTGTCACTAATCCAACGATTGCGAAAGCCGTTCGACAGTTAGGATATACCCCTATAGGATGGAGCATCCGTACACTGGATACACAACAAGCACCGGATAAAGTCCTTGCCAGGATTCGGAAACGTCTTGAACCGGGAGCCATTATTCTGTTGCACGACCGGATGCCGGACAGCGACCAGCTAGTGAAACAAATCTTGGATTTGCTGAAAGAACAAGGATATACCGTTGTCCGTCCGGACAAACTATTGGCATAAAATAAAAAAAGGTATGAGAACTTTATTAATATATTTATCGCTTTTCTTCTTGTCAATAGCCTCTACCCATGCCCAGGGCATGAAAAAGATGGCGCAAAAGACAGAGTTTGAAAGCCGCCTGGCAAAGGAGGCGCAAACCGTAGAGTCCATCGAAAGCGATTTCACCCAAGTGAAATATCTCGATGTATTCGATGAGAAGGTTACTTCCAAAGGGAAGTTCTACTACCAGAAGACCCATAAAATCTGCATGGAATATTTCCGCCCGATGGATTATCTCATCGTGATAAACGGCAGTAAGCTCAAAATCGTTTCGGATGGCAAGAAAAGTATCATGAATCTTAGTTCGAACAAAATGATGGCACAGATGCAGGATATGCTGACCGCGTGTATGATAGGCGACCTGTCTAAAATGTCGTCCAACTACCTGCTGGAGTATTTTGAAGACGCACGATACTATCTGGTTAAAATAAAACCGACCAACAAAGCGGTACAAGCCTATATTGCCGGTATAGAAATCTATCTGGACAAGAAAGATATGTCGGTACACAAACTCCGTCTGTCCGAAACAGCCACAAACTATACAGAATACGAATTCTATAATAAAAAGTTCAACTCCCTGAAGAATGAGACGAAGTTTGCGATTCGTTAGTCTGATGGTTCTGCTGTTCTTATGGATACAGATCCAGACTTCCTGCTCTCCACGGATGAGCGGGGAAGGAAGTACTGTGCTCCCCGCTATCGAACTAACACAAGGAGAAAGCTCGCAAAATACAATATCCAACTGGATTTCATGAAACATCACATGAGCGGTATGCTAATAGTACGCCGTATGCCTGATAACGAAATCCGGATCGTAGCGTCTACTTACTTCGGACTAAGCCTTTTCGATTTTTCTCTACGCAACGATCAGTTTACTGTCAACAGTTGCATTGAACCCATGAAAAAGGAAAAGGTGCTGAAACTTCTGGAGATGGATTCAGACGTCTGTTCTTAAGTGGGAAAGATATTCGTGTGAAAACGACTAAAGACAGTGCTACTGAAAAAAGAACCAGATGGAAAAGGCTTTGGAAAGTCAGTGGTCTACATCATTGGCAATACTCCGGGCGATCCCGCACAAATAAAAATCAAACATCCGTGGATTCGGTTAACGATCCGTCTGGACAAACTATCTAAAGAGATTTAATATATGCTACTTGATAACTTCTATACCATCCTTTCCTCCGAATCATCGGACTCAACGATCTGGACTATCCAGGTAAAGTTGAATCCCCGGGCATCCTGTTTATCAGGGACATTTCCCCGGACATCCGGTAGTTCCGGGAGTTTGCCTGTTACAACTTATCAAGGAATGTGTAGAAGACATTCGCCAGCAAAAATTGCAAGTAACACAAGTGTCTTCCTGCAAGTTTCTTTCGGCTATCAATCCTATAGAAACACCGCACATTTCGGTGGCACTGACTTTTAAAGAGACAGAAGAAGGTACACTTCAGTTGCAAGCGGAAGGGACTATAAAGAAGGAAGCTGTAAAAAAGAGTACTGTGAAAGAGAGCACTGTAGAGGAAAATACCGTAAAGAGCGAATGTTTCATCAAACTAAAAGCTGCACTTACCCCGACAGTATGAAGGAACAAATAAGTACAGCCTATTGGCACGAGAAGTTGAAACAATTAGGGATCATCGTTATCATCCCAAGTTACAACAATGGAAAGACACTGGCGGACGTCATAGAAAGTGTACGTTTCTACGCCCCGATATCCTTGTTGTCAACGACGGTTCTACAGATGAAACTGCCGGAATACTTAGCCGGGAATCTAACTTACATATCATCACCCACCCTGCCAATCAAGGAAAAGGAGTAGCTTTGAGACATGGACTATCCTTTGCCAAAAAGCTAGAATTTCGGTATGCAATCACCATTGATTCTGACGGACAGCATTTCGCTTCGGATATTCCCGCATTGATCGAAGCCATAGAAAAGAACCGGACACATTATTGGTAGGTGCCCGTAACCTCGCCTCGGACAATATGCCGGGAAAGAATACATTTGCCAATAAGTTTTCCAACTTCTGGTTTACCCTCGAAACAGGTATCAAACTGCAAGATACTCAATCCGGCTACCGCCTGTACCCCATCCAACGAATGAATGTGGACAAGTGGTATTACACCGCCAAATACGAATTTGAGTTGGAAGCACTTGTCTTTGCTGCCTGGGGAGGCATTACCGTTAAAAACATTCCGGTACATGTTTATTATCCGCCACAGGAAGAACGGGTTTCTCATTTCCGACCGTTTCGCGATTTCACCCGTATCAGTATCCTGAACACAGTACTGGTGCTCGTCACTTTCCTTTGGATCATCCCCCGAAACTTCTTCCGTAAACTGACTTGGAAGAACTGCAAGCAGTTTTTCTCGGATCATGTCACCCACTCCCCCGAATCTAATCTGCGGATCACGGCTGCCATCACACTCGGCGTATTCATGGGTATCGTTCCGGTATGGGGATATCAAATGCTAATCACGTTATTTCTGGCACATTTGTTCAGACTGAATAAGGTCATAGCTATTGTAGCAGCCAATATCAGTATCCCTCCGATGATTCCATTTTGCTGTACGGCAGTTACGTAACCGGTTGCAAAGTGCTGGGAGATCCTGTCAATCTGCATTTAAACGAACTTCTTTTGAAAATGTAAAATCAGTCATAGAGCAATATTTAATAGGAAGTGTTATCTTTGCAGTCGGTTGCAGCATACTGGCAGGAACCATCGCGTTCATTCTGCTCACGGCGTGTAGGAAAAAAAGATATGACCCAGTTTTTTATCGGACTATATGATTATTTCGAGAGGCACAAGATTCTGTTCTATTTGTCACTCATCAGTTGTGTCCTGTTAATGGGATTCTTTGCCCTGCAAGTAAGGTTCGAAGAGAACATCACACAATTTTTCCCCGACACTAAAGATTCCCAGAACACAATCAAAGTATTCGACAATCTCAAGATTAAGGATAAGATTATCATTATGTTATCCTCGGCAGATACCTGCCACCGCGTAGAACCCGACTCCCTGATAGAAGCAGCCGGACAACTGCAACAAACCCTGACTGAAAAAGCCGGAGGAAAACTGATTAAAGGAATTTTCGCACAGGTAGACCAAAGCCTCATCCAAGGAGCCACGGACTTCGTTTATGAACATCTTCCGCTTTTCCTGACAGATACGGACTATCAACGCTTCGATTCCTTACTGACGGATAAAGGGATACTGGCTACCATGCAGAAGAATTATACCAACCTCCTCTCTCCTGCCGGAATTGCATTAAGAAACTATATTCTCCGGGACCCGCTCGGACTGGGAAGCGAAACCCTGAAACATTTGCAAGATTTCCAGTTGGAAGCCAACTACGAGATTTATGACGAACATATCTTCTCCAAAGACGGTTCCACCTTACTTATGTTCATTACCCCGGTATTCAGTACAGGCAGCACCGGAAAGAACGACGAACTGATAAAGATACTCGAAGAAGAGCTCAAGCACGTACAGGAAAAATCTCCTACTATTCGAGCTGAATATTTCGGCGGTCCCTCCGTGGGAGTCTACAACGCCCGTCAGATTAAGAAAGATACCATCCTGACTTCCTCTCTGGCACTGCTTATCATCATTGTATTTATCTCACTCGTTTTTAAACGAAAGAGATCGATACCGTTGATTATTACTCCGGTACTGTTCGGAGGATTATTCGCCCTGTTTCTCATTTTCTTTATTAAAGGAAGTATCTCCGCCATTGCAGTGGGAGCCGGTTCGGCAGTGATGGGTATTGCACTAAGCTATTCCATTCACATGCTGGCACATCAGAACCACGTTTCCACCGTACAACAACTTATTAAAGAGATAGCCCATCCGCTTACGTAGGTAGTTTCACCACCATCGGCGCATTTCTGGGATTGATATTCACCAGTTCCGATCTGTTACGCGACTTCGGATTGTTTGCCTCTCTGGCATTGGTGGGCACCACCCTCTTCTGTCTCATTTACCTGCCTCATTTTCTGAAAGGACAGGCAGACGTCAAACAGGGACGCATACTACGCATCATCGAGAAAATAAACGCTTATTCTTACGAAAAGAATAAATGGCTGGTAGGCGGCATCCTCCTCATTACAGTGATCTGTTTGTTTACTTCGCAAAAGGTGGGCTTCAACAACGATATGATGAGTCTCAACTATGAGCCCCGCCATCTCCAACAATCAGAAGAAAAATTACTGCAACTCTTCGACAACGACGAAAAGACCGTGCTTTTTGTCAGTGTGGGCAAAGACATGAATCAGGCTACCGAAATTTATGCAACGACCAATCAGAAGTTATCGGCACTGAAAGAGCAGGGACTCATCAAAGAGTATGCCTCCGCCTCACAGTTTCTGATCTCTCCGCAAGAGCAGCAAAAACGCCTGAAGAAATGGAAAGATTACTGGACGGATGAAAAACAGCAACAAGTCCGTGAACAGTTGGAAACAGTTGCCGCCGAATATCGTTTCCGCCCGGGAAGCTTCGAACCTTTTTATCAATGGATGAACCAGCCTTTCGGTGAATATCATTACACCGCGCAAGAAGACGATTTATCCGGCAAGCTATTGAATGAATGGCAAACCTCTGCCGATTCCATCACCATGCTTATCAGCCAGATACGGATCAGCGAACCGAATAAGGAAGCTGTGTACCAGAACTTTAATAAAGACCCGAATGTAGTCATCTTCGACCGTTCCTATTTTGCCAACAAATGGGTATCGGCCATCAATGACGACTTTTACCTGATTCTGTACATCTCTTCTTTCCTCATATTCTTTGCACTATGGTTCTCCTACGGACGTATCGAACTTACCCTGATGAGCTTTCTCCCGATGCTAATCAGCTGGGTAATCATCTTGGGATTGATGGGAATTCTGGGGATTGAGTTCAATATTATCAACATCATCCTGTCCACCTTTATCTTTGGCATTGGAGATGACTTCAGTATCTTCATTATGGACGGGCTACAAAACAAATACCGTACAGGTCAGAAGGTGTTGAATTCCCATAAAACGGCTATCTTCTTCTCCGCCTTCACCACAGTGGTCGGTATGGGAGCACTTGTGTTTGCCAAACATCCGGCTTTGCAATCCATTTCCCTGATTTCCATTCTGGGTATGATAGCAGTAGTACTGGTGGCCTATACCATTCAGCCACTCATTTTCCGGTTCTTCATCGCAGGACCCGCTTCCAAAGGATTACCGCCTTATACGCTTATCGGATTGATACGTACCGTGTTGCTCTTCCTGCTTTTCTTTATCGGCTGCATCGTCCTCCGTATATTGATTATCCTGCTTTATCCGGTGCCTGTGCGCAAAAGCAGCAAGCAGCGTTTGGTGTGCCGCTTGATACAAATCACCTGCAAAGGAATTTTGCTACTGGCCACCGCCGTCAAAAAAGAACATATCAACAAAGCCAACGAACGCTTCCGGCATCCGGCAATTATCATTGCCAACCACCAGTCGTTCATCGACATTCTGGTATTGCTGTCTCTTTCATCTAAAATCCTGATGGTAACCAACCATTGGGTATGGCACTCTCCTTTCTTCGGAGCCATCATTCGTTATGTCGACTTCTATTATATAGGCGAAGGATACGAGCAATATATGGAACGGATGCGGAAAAAAGTGAAGGAGGCTACTCCATCGCCATTTCCCGGAAGGCACACGTACCTATAACGGAAAGATGAAACGTTTCCACAAAGGAGCATTCTATCTGGCAGAAGCATTGAAACTGGATATTCTCCCGATCCTGCTTTACGGTAATAACAAAATCATTGCCAAAGCACAACCTTTCAATATCCGGAAAGGAATCATCTATACGGAAATACTTCCCCGTATACCATTAGACGAACTGTCTTTCGGAAATACTTACCAGGAGCGTACCAAACGCATATCCGCTTACATGAAAGAAGTTTATGCCCGTATCTGCCGTGAACAGAACACGACGAACAATCCTGCATTCTACGAAGCTCTTATCCAAAACTATATCTATAAAGGTCCCGTCGTAGAATGGTATATCCGTATCAAAGTAAAGATGGAAAAGAATTACCGGCTATTCAACCGATTGATTCCCGTCCAAGGGCAAATCACAGACATCGGTTGCGGCTTCGGCCCGTTATGCTATATGCTGTCTCTGCTTTCCGAGGACCGGGAAATCCTGGGTATTGATTACGATGAAGACAAGATAGCGCTGGCGCAGCACGGATGGTTACGCAACGAGCATCTCCAGTTCAAGCATGGCAATGCATTGGAATATCCCCTGCCGGAAAGTGATGTCTTTATCCTGAACGACATGCTTCACTATATGAGCTACGAACATCAACAAACCCTATTGTTGAAATGTGCCGGTCGCTTACGTTCACAAGGAATGATTATCATACGCGACGGAAATTCAGCCAACGCTTCCAAGCACCGGTTAACCCGGTTCACGGAATTACTATCCACCCGTATTTTCAACTTCAACCGGACGACCGGAGAGCTGTATTTCACCACTGAAACCCAATTACGGGAAATAGCAGTCGCCTGTGGAATGGCTGTCGAAATCATTCCTAATGACAAATATACATCAAACACCATTTACATATTTAGAAAACCGAACTAGTATGAGCAAATATGACATCATCATTATCGGCAGCGGCTTGGCGGACTGGAATGCGGAGCGATTCTTAGCAAAGAGGGATTCAACGTATGCGTAGTAGAAAAAAATGCGCAATTCGGCGGATGCTTCCAGACTTACCAACGAAAAGGGCATCTGTTGGATACGGGTATTCATTATGTAGGAAGCCTGGATGAGGGTCAAGTGATGAACCAGTATTTCCGCTATTTCGGTATCATGGACAAGCTGAAAATAAAACGCTTGGACGATGCTGCTTTTGATACGATCTACTATAAAGGAAAAACATACGATTATGCAATGGGATACCCGCAGTTTATTGAAACCATCTGCCGTTCCTTCCCGCATGAAAAAGAAAACTTGAAATGCTATGCCGAACAGCTTCAGGCTGTCGGAAACCTGATTAGCGTAGACCACCTGAAACAAGGCACACTCGCTTTGGAGGGTATGAAATACTTTTGTACCTCTGCCGCCCACCTGATTGCGGATATCACTCCGGACCCCGCCTTACGAAATGTACTGGCAGGTTCAGCTTTACTCTACGGAGGTTTGAAAGATGTCTCCACTTTCTACCAGCATGCCATGATTAATCACTCCTATATTGAAGGCGCCTACCGTTTTGTAGACGGAAGTATGCAAGTCAGTCTGGAGCTAATCAATGTAATCCGGGCAAACGGAGGGACCGTGCTCAATAACAGTGAAGCCACCCGCATCATCGTTGAAAACGAAAAGGTACAAGGGTTATCATCAATGGAGAAGAGCGACTGGAAAGCGACTTCGTCATCTCCAATATGCATCCCCAACGGACATTGGAGATACTGGATAAAAACCGTAGCATCAAGAATGCCTATATTTCCCGCATCCGTTCGTTGGAAAATACCTACGGCATTTTTACGCTCTACCTGGTAATGAAGAAAAAAAGCACTCCTTATCAGAACCGCAACCTGTATCTGCATGCGAACAATAAAGTGTGGTATGACAAACTGCTCTATCCGGGACGGACCACCAACTGTATGATTTCCATGCAAGCGTCTTCCGAGGACAGTCAATATGCCAGTGTCATTTCCATCCTGACACCGATGTATATAGATGAACTGTCCGCCTGGAAGGACACGACTCCCGAACATCGGGGAGAAGACTATCAATCCTTCAAAAAGGAGAAAGCAAAACAGATTCTCCGCTTCATCCGGGGACATGGCATTGATCTTTCAGAAAACATAGAAGAGATGTATGCCACTACTCCATTAAGCTATCGGGACTATACAGGAACAGTGGATGGTTCCGCGTATGGGATCATCAAAGATTATAAATGTCCGCAAATTGGTTTCGTATCTACAAGAAGCCGCTTGGGAAATCTCTTTCTCACCGGTCAAAACCTGAATGTGCATGGTGCATTAGGGGTAACACTAACTGCCATGCTGACTTGTGCGGAGTTTGTAGGACAAGAATATCTGGCTAAAAAAGTAGGAAATGCATAGAATAGTCAAAAAGACACTCCAATACACGGGCTTCCTTTTCCTGTCGCTCATCGTTCTATTGATAGCCGGAATCAGCTATCTCTACTTTTCTGCAGATATGCAAACGCCCAAACATGAGCAAAGCATGACCACAGACAAAGTGATTGATATAGACAGTCTCCACCTCCGGTATTATGGAGATAACTTTCTCCGGCACAGCGACAGCGGCTTATGGGAATTATTTGTGAAAGGGGATGCTTTCCAGAGAGGAGAAGCTATCGGGAAACTGTCTTCCGACCTGCTCCACTATCAAGAGAAAGTGTTCGTGGATCAGATTCGTGAGATTGTTCCTTCAGACAGTTATCTGAAATTCCTCCGGTTCTTCATTGTATTATTCAACCGTAATCTGGGTGAGAACGTCCTCGAAGAATACCGCGACGAGATCTACGGAATCTCGCTATCATGTACGCATGAATACGACTTCATCGGCACTCCTTACGAACGCCAGTTGAATTACCATTCGGCACACGACCTGGGACATGCCATGCAAGATTATATGTTAGTGGGATGCAGTTCGTTCGCCACTTGGGGAACACAAAGTGCAGATTCATCCTGCTGATCGGACGTAACTTCGATTTCTATGTAGGAGATGCCTTCGCAGAGAACAAGCAGGTGGCTTTTTATGTACCGGAGCAAGGATACAGGTTTGCTTCCGTCGGATGGCCCGGTATGATAGGAGTGTTATCCGGCATGAACGAGACAGGTCTTACCGTGACAATTAATGCTGCCAAATCTGCTGTCCCCACAGGTTCCGCCACCCCCATTTCCATCCTGACCAGAGAGATTCTGCAATATGCAGCCACTATTGATGAAGCCTTTGCCATCGCCAAAAAACGGGAAACATTCGTCTCCGAATCCATATTGATAGGTTCTGCCAAAGATGGCAAAGCCGCGATTATCGAGAAATCTCCGGAGAAAACTGTGCTTTTCACCGGAAAAGAAGCCAATCGGCTCATCTGCACCAACCATTACCAATCGGAAGAATTCAGCAAGGACGAACGAAACATGGAAAATATCCGCACTTCCGACAGCCCATACCGTTTTGCACGATTAACGGAACTCATTAATGAGGATCTTCCGATCGATGTCTCCAAAGCCGCCTCTATCCTGCGTGACCACAAAGGCCTGCAAAACACAGACCTGGGACTGGCCAACGAAATGGCCATCAATCAGTTTATTGCCCATCATTCCGTCATCTTCCAACCGGAGAAACGGCTGATGTGGGTATCGACCTCTCCCTGGCAATGTGGGAAATACGTAGCCTATGACCTGAATAAGATATTCAAAGACACGATTGATTGGCAACACGAAATATACAGTTCCGACCTGACCATTCCGGAAGATAAATTCATCGACACACCGGAGTTCCAGCATCTTCTCACGTATAAGAAACTGACTCCGCTTTTATTGAAGAAAATCAGAAAAAAGGAACAGATAGAGGAATCTGTTTTAAAAACATACCAAGCCTCCAATCCTTCCCTATACTATGTATATGAAGTAATAGGAGATTACTACGAGGCCATGCAGCAACCTCAACAGGCCATTGCATACTGGCAACAGGCATTGAAGAAATCCATTCCCAAGTTGCAAGAGAAAGAACGTATCCAACAGAAAATTCAAAAACAATCCAAAGATGGAAAAGAATCCTGAAATTCAGTTCCGCTCACCGGAAGATATCAAAAGCTATCAGGAAGAACAGTTAGCCAAAGTGTTAGCCTACCTGCAAGCACATTCCAAGTTCTATCAACAGATGTTTGCCGAACATCACATTGATGTCAATCAAATAAAGACGATTGAAGACTTGCAACAGATCCCCGTCACTACCAAGACGGACCTGCAACTCCATAACGATGATTTCATCTGCGTAGACAAAGAGGAAATTATCGACTATGTGACGACTTCGGGCACATTGGGAGATCCGGTCACTTTCGTTCTCACCTCTGAAGACCTGGACCGTCTTTCTTACAACGAATACTTATCTTTCACCACCACCGGATGCACCAAGCAAGATATTCTTCAATTGATGACTACCATCGACGCCGTTTCATGGCAGGCTTGGCATATTATATGGGAGCCGCGAACTGGGTATGGGAGTGATCCGTGTAGGCAACGGCATCCCGGAACTGCAATGGGACACAATTCGACGGATACATCCGACTTGTGGAATGGTAGTCCCCTCTTTCCTTATCAACTGATAGAGTTTGCCGAAAAGAATCATATCAACCATAATACCTGTTCCATGCAGAAGTGCATCTGTATCGGAGAAGCATTGCGCAATCAGGAATTCCAGTTGAATACGCTCGGACAGAAGATACACGATAAATGGCCTGCCTTGCAGTTGTATTCCACTTATGCCTCCACCGAAATGCAGTCGTCCTTTACCGAGTGTAATGAATTCCACGGAGGGCATTTGCAACCGGAACTTATCATTGTAGAGTTTCTGGATGATAACAATCGTCCTGTGGAAGAGGGAGAAGCAGGGGAAGTGACGATCACGACGCTCGGAGTCAAAGGTATGCCGTTGCTCCGTTTCAAAACAGGTGATATTTGTTACCACCACACCGATCCCTGTGGTTGCGGGAGAAATACCATCCGCCTAAGCTCCATCCTCGGCCGGAAAGGACAAATGATTAAATACAAAGGAACGACGTTGTATCCGCCTGCATTATTCGACATTCTGGATAATATACCTTCGGTAAAAACTATATCATTGAAGTTTATACCAATGAATTGGGAACGGATGAGATTCTGATTCGTATCGGAAGCGAGAACCGTAGCGAAGCCTTTGCCAAAGAGATTAAAGATCTGTTCCGTTCGAAAGTCAGAGTGGCGCCAAGCATCAATTTTGAATCGGCAGAGTACATTGCCAAGATACAAATGCCTCCAATGAGTCGAAAAACGATAAAATTCATTGATTTACGATAATTATTTTCTACTTTTGGAAGTTAGTAACCAACTATATCACTTTAACATTAACGTATATGAAAAAACTTATTCTATTCTTATTCTTGAGCACGAGCCTGTTCTGTTTCGGACAAGGCAAGAGTGCATTGAAAGACATTCAGTCTATTAAGTTCTATGGGGTAGACTACTCCCAAGTAAAAATTTTCGGTGCAGATGAATCACCGGCACAATTCAAAGATGCTTTCAGACGTATCAATGAACTGTTCATCACAGAAGCTAAGAAGTATAACGTAGGAAAACAATTGAAAAAGAAGTGACAGAGATTTCACTGGATGCCGTTAATCAGGTGAACGAAAACATCGACCTGGCCGAGCTAATGACTGCTAAAAGAGAATATACTCTTAGTAAAGAGCAAATCAAAGCAGCCATCAACGCATTGCCTATCCAGAAAACACCCGGAGTAGGTATGGTGTTTATCGCACAGTTCCTGGACAAATCAAACAATAGAGGTACGTATGAAGTCGTATTCTTCAATACCGAAACAAAGGAAATCATTGAAGAATGGATTACCGACGGCAAGGCACGTGGTTTCGGATTGCGCAACTATTGGGCAGGCTCTATCTATAGCGCACTCAAGAAACTATAAACAATAAAAATACAAGTATGAGAAAACTACTATTAGTACTGGCCTTATTATTAAGTATCAGTACATATGTCGCAGCACAGAATTACACAGAAGTAGTGTATTTAAAGAATGGCAGCATTATTAAAGGAGTAATCATTGAACAAGTGCCCAATGTCTCTTTAAAAATCAAAACAGGTGATGGCAGCCTCATCATCTGTCAGATGAGTGATGTGACTAAAATCACAAAAGAAGAGCGGTACACAAGAGATTATCGTAAGGATACCAACGACCGCAAAGCCGCAAGAAATACATTAAAAGGCTATAAGGGTTTCGTAGACTTTGCATATATTGGCGATGTGAGCGACTACAATGCCTCTAAAATTGAATTATCAACCACACATGGTTATCAATTCAACAATTATTTCTTTGTAGGTGGTGGCGTTGCTTTCAACTACTATACCGATGCAGATCTTTATGCAGCCCCCATCTATGCTAACTTCAGAGCTAACTTCATCAACAAAAAAGTGACTCCGTTCGCCGACGTAAAAGCCGGATATGCTGTAGGAGACATAGAAGGAGCGTATGCTTCAATAGGAGTAGGAGTACGTTTTTCTTTAAAAGGGAAAAAGGCCTTGAATTTAGCTTTGATGTATAACTTCCAAGATTATGACGCCACAACAGATTATAGTTACAGCTATGGAGGGCATTATTATCATAACAGTTGGAATGATACATGGGAGTTACATGGAGTAGGAGCTAGATTCGGATTTGAATTCTAAGCCTGTTTGCAATACAGATAAATTTCTTACCCTACTATTGCTTTTCACTAATTAATTTTGTATCTTTA